>Ga0180436_10001150_pt1 | contig 26259 bp, 24 predicted proteins | sample SS_ome_2_FD_132434 | JGI IMG/M metagenome (GOLD analysis project Ga0180436, IMG submission 132434) | Hypersaline lake sediment archaeal communities from the Salton Sea, California, USA - SS_3_S_2 metaG | ecosystem: Environmental > Aquatic > Non-marine Saline and Alkaline > Hypersaline >... | reverse complement strand
TTAATTTAGTACTAATTCATCACAGAGGGACATGATGACACAGACACTCACACAGCTGAAGACAGCTACGACAACCAGGAGCAACGACCAGGAACTGGCGGAGCGACTGGTCGCACAAGACCACACCGCGCTGCGGGAGGCGTACGACCTCTACGGCCACCGGGTCTACCGCGTCGCCTACGGACTGTTGCGCCGTGAAGAGCTAGCCCAAGACATCACACAGGACGTGTTTGTCCGACTGTGGCAGCGCCCGGAGCGCTTCGACTCCAGCCGAGGGTCGATGGCCTCTTTCCTCCAACTAGATGCCCACGGTCGGAGCGTCGACCTCATCCGCTCGGAGGAATCTCGTTCGAAGCGGGAGATCGCCGACCACCGCCGCTCATCCACACATCAGGACGGCCCCGAAGAAGAGGCGATGAAAATGATCACCTCGGAGCGGGTCCGCGATGCGCTCAATGCTCTCAAGGACTCCGAAAGAGCACCGATTGCCATGGCCTTTTACCTTGGCTACTCATACCGCAAGGTCGCCGTCGAGCTCGGTGTTCCCGAAGGTACGGTGAAGAGCCGCATCCGCTCCGGTATGGCGAAACTACGTGACATGCTGGGGACAGAACTGTATGGAATCGCATAATCTGGATGACGCAGCAACCTACGCCTTGAATGCGCTGCCCGCGGACGAGGCTGAACGGTTCGAGGCAACTAATGGCCAACCATTGGCCGACGATGTCGCTTCGTTTCGGCGGGTCGCCGTCGCCCTCACCGACGGTCTACTCGACATCGTTCCCGCCGCCTCACCCGAGCTCTGGGACCGAATTAGCGCCGCTACCGATGTCACCGACCCCGACGCCGCCCAGCGAACTCTTCAGCCTCGCCGTTTCCGCCCAGGTTTCATGATGCTCGCGGCGGCCGCCCTTATCGCCGTGGTAGCGGTTGGGGCGACGTCCCTCCTCGCCATCCGCGATGTCTCCACGGACTCACGGTCACTGGCGGCCGCCGCAGCTACCTCCTCCGATACAGTTGCGGTCACCCTCACCAGCCCCAATGGAGTCGCCGACATCCAGGCCGAAGTAGTGATTTCCGCAGACGGCACGGCCTACGTGATCGCCGATGCGCTACCCCGACTCAATGACGACCACACCTATCAACTCTGGCTGATCGTCGACGATCGAGTTGTGTCGGCAGCGCTCCTCGGCCCCGACCCCGAGGTGGTTGAGTTTCGGGCCGAAGGCGACATCGCCGGCATTGCCATCAGCAACGAGATCGCAGGCGGCGTGGTCGTCTCTGAGGTCGCGCCGACTGCGCTCTGGCTCAGGGACAACGTCTGAGCGTGGCCACACGACCCGACCTGTGGGACGACCTGCTCGAGAAATCGGTAGTAGGCAGCTTCACCTCTCTCGGGTACACGGTCCGCTCCCGCCAGTGGGATGCGATCCCCGCAGGTTCCCTCGACGGGCGAACCGTGCTGATCACCGGTGCCACATCTGGTATCGGGAGAATGGTTGCCAGCGAGGCTGCCGGGCTCGGGGCAAGCCTTCTCATTGTTGCCCGCGACGTTGACAAAGCTCGCTCGCTGCGTGACGAGCTGATTGCGACAACAGGCAACGAGGATATCCACTACTACATAGCCGACTTGTCGTTGATGTCAGACGTGGCCCAGGTCAGCAACGAAATCCTCGCTGCCCAATCCGATATACATGTTCTCATCAACAATGCCGTCATCCTCCCGCAACAACGCCGGCTGACCGCAGAGGGCCTCGAGTTGTCTCACGCAACCAATCTCGTTGCGCCGTTCCTGCTCACCAATAGATTGCTCGATCGGCTCGTCGAATCTGCCCCGGCCAGAATCATCAATGTGATTTCTGGGGGGATGTACACCCAGGGGCTCGCGCTCGACGACATCAACAACGAGAAGGGCGACTACAGCGGCAGCATTGCCTATGCCCGGGCGAAACGCGGGTTGATGATCCTCACCAAGATGTGGGCAGATCGACTGGCCGGAACCGGCGTCACCGTCAATGCCACCCACCCCGGCTGGGTTGATACACCCGGAGTCCGGGACTCGCTCCCGATGTTCTATCGCCTCACCCGGCGAGCGCTACGGACCCCGGAGCAAGGCGCCGACACGATCCTTTGGCTGGCAGCAGGGGATGCGGGGGGCAGCGAGACCGGCAAGCTGTGGCATGACCGCATTGCGCGTCCAGAGTATCGGTTCAACAAAGGTATCGAAACCTCAGCCGACCGCAATCAGCTATGGCAGAAGCTATCCGACACGGTGGCCGCCCTCACCTGACGGCTCTCCCCTCCGCAACTTGCGTGAATCCGTGCCGCATGCGGCACGAGCGTCCGCAAGAACGGATTGCGCTAGGCGCGCTGTGACTCCAGCTTGCGCAACCAGGATCGAAGGCCGTTACCCGCAGCTACCCCGACTGCGGCAAGCCGGTTCCTCAGCAAAGGCTGGAACATGCGGGCAATTCCCTTGAGGGTTAGATCCGCCTGGTAAGTGACCAGCGTGCCTTGGCCATCGGGGGCAAACGAGATGACATCGACCGCATGAATCACTCCCCCCGTGCCCTCGAGAACGATCTTCTCATCAGGAACAAGCTCGGTCACCGTGTAGGACATCTCGAGGGAGCGGTCACGATAGGTCAGTTCCAGGTCGTAAATCGTGCCGACCTCGACCGGGCCGGACGTGCGCTTCGCAGCCCGGGCCACACCGGGATCCCACTGCGCCACATTCTCGAAATCACCAACGGCCGCATAGGCCTCGGATGGGGTCAGTGATGTTCTGGCGGTTTCCAGCAGTCGAGTCAAAATCTCTCTCCTTGTTTTGCCCTTTGTTCGGCGCCGGGGCTTGATCCGTATGCCCTTCCGGCCTCGAAAGACAAAACGAAAGCGAGGGAAACCAGATGAACATTGCAGTTGTCGGCTCCGGCATCACCGGCATCGGTGCTGCCTGGGCTCTATCCAAGAAGCACGAAGTAACGCTCTACGAAGCAGAAGACCGTCCGGGTGGGCATGCCCGCACCATCGACATCGACATGGGCGGTTATGCGCTGCCCGTAGACACCGGATTCATCGTCTACAACGAGCGCAACTACCCCAATCTCACCAGACTGTTTGCACTACTGGGCGTTGCCACTAAAGACAGCGACATGTCGTTTGCGGTGAGCGACTCGGAACGACGGCTCGAATACGCCGGCAGCGTCAACGGCATTCTCGCCGACAAGAGAAATCTCGTCCGACCTCAGATGTGGTCGATCCTGCGCGGAATCAAGGAATTCCGGAACGAGCAAGCTCGCCTGACTGCCGGCAACGTGCCCGACGGGCTCTCGATCGCCGACTATCTGCTTCATCGCGGCTACCCAACGGCCTTTGCCTCCCATTACCTGCTGCCGCTGGCGGCGGCCGTGTGGTCGGGGACGGGTGACGACGTCGCGCAAATGCCCGCCCGCACCTTCCTCAACTTCCTCGCCAATCACGGCCTGCTCCGCCTGACTGATCGGCCGCAGTGGCGAACGGTCACCGGAGGCAGCCACAACTACGTGAGCCGGGCGCTGGCCAGCGTTGACGAAGTGCTGCTGAACCGACCCGTCGCTGCAATCGCTCGCGATGCCGACGGGGTCGACATCGCCGACGGCACCGGCGAACGCCGGCGCTTCGACCAGGTCGTCTTTGCCACACATGCCGACACATCGCTGCGCATCCTCGGCAGCGCAGCTACGCCCGCAGAAACCGAGATCATCGGCTCGTTCCGCTACGCCGCGAACCGAGCGATCGTACATAGTGATCCGCGACTCATGCCCAGGCGCCGGCGGGTCTGGTCGAGCTGGAATGCCATCGGTTCGGTCACCGCAGAGGCCAAAAACCCTGTCACAGTCACGTACTGGATGAATCGCCTTCAGTCCTTGCCGCAGGACCGGCAGGTCTTCGTTTCGCTCAACCCCACTATCGAACCACGAGATGAGCACATCATCGATGATGTGATGTTCCAGCATCCACAGTTCAACGCAGGATCCGAGCGGGGTCAGCGGCAGCTCGGGACGATCCAGGGGGAGAATCGCACCTGGTTCGCCGGGGCCTACTGCGGCTACGGATTCCACGAGGACGGCCTGCAAGCGGGCCTCACCGTCGCTGCCCAGCTGGGGGCACCTGCTCCCTGGGCCGACGAGATCACGCCAATGAGCCCGTCCGCAGTTGTAGCGCAGCGAACAAGGCAGCCGGTCGCAGTATGAACAGCGCTCTGTATGTGGGCAGCGTGAGCCACCGACGAAAGGCTCCGTTCGAGCATCGCCTCCGCTACCGCACGTACTCGCTGCTGGTCGACCTCGATGAGCTAGACGGCCTTACCGAACGCTTGTATCTGCTTTCCCGCAACCGCTGGAACCTGTTCAGTGTGCACGATCGCGACCACGGGGCCCGGAATGATTCACAGATGCGCGCATGGTTCGATGAGCAGCTCCGTCACACCAACATCGATCTAGGCGACGGCAGGGTCGAAGTGCTGCTCTTCCCCCGTTTGCTCGGCTACACGTTCAACCCGCTCACCGTCTGGTTCGGCTATCGAGCCGACGGCTCACTCGGTGTCGTTCTCTACGAGATCCACAACACCTTCGGCCACAGCCGCAGCCACCTCGTGCCGATAACCGACGAGGCTCCCCACCGCCACAGTTTCGCGAAAGACCTCCACGTGTCTCCGTTCTTCGATCGCGAGGGCAGCTACTCGTTCACCCTACGTCCACCCCGATCCCGCTTCTCAGTCTCGATCGACTACGCAACCGCCAATGAGGATCTGCTGACCGCAACCATGGTCGGCGTAAGACGAGAGCTCACCGATGGCGCCCTCGCCCGCGTCTTCCTCACCCACCCCTTGCTTACGCTGAAGATCATCGGAGGCATCCACTGGCAAGCGCTGCGGTTGCTGCTCAAGGGAGCCCGCTATCGGCCGGTGCCCGAGCCCCCCAACACAGCAGTGTCGGTGGAGACTAACTTTGTCGGGACATGAAGCTGCTCGATACGATCAACACCCTGTCCGCACGGCTGGCGTACGGAATACTGCTCCGAATGGCCCGCTATGGAGAGTTCGAGATAGTTCTCGCCGGCACAACGAAGTTGCGCCGCATTGCCGGTGACGGTCCCGCAATCACAATCAACGTCTTGCAGCCGTGGCGCACTCTGCTCGACGTGTTGCGCGGGGGAGGAATCGGATTCGCAGAGGCCCATATTGCGGGTCGCTGGGACACCAGAGACCTGGCGCTCACACTTGTAGTGCTGGGACGCAATCTCGACGCGTATGCTCGCTTCCGCCCGCCGGGATCGTTGCTGCGACTTGGCCGTCGCGCCTGGGCGGGCCTGACCAGATTCCGTCGGTCCGAGATCCCCACCATCGGCGACCACTACAACCTCGGCAATGACTTCTATGCAGCCTGGTTGGACCATTCGATGACATACTCCTCGGGCCTGTTTGAGGAGGGCATCGATGATCTGGCCGCAGCTCAGGCTGCCAAGTACCGCCGACTAGCCAACCTGGCGGACATACAGCCCACCGACCATGTACTGGAGATCGGCTGTGGCTGGGGCGGGTTCATCGAGTACGCGGCCGGCGAGACCGGGGCCAGGATCACCGGCTTGACGCTGAGCACCGAACAGGCCACCTTCGCCCGAGATCGCTTGCAGCAAGCTGGTCTCGCCGAACGTACCGAGATCAGAATCCAGGACTTCCGGGAAGAAACCGCGGAATACGACAAGATCGTCTCGATAGAAATGATCGAGTCGATACCCGCCGAGTTGTGGCCTGCGCTCTTCGATCAGATCCGGGATCGTCTCCGCACCGGGGGACGGGCTGCCCTGCAGGCAATCACGATCGAAGATCGTTTGTACGAGTCACTACTCGAGCGAGATGACTACATCAGCAAGCACATCTTCCCGGGCGGGGCACTTCCATCTGTTTCCACAATGGAGCGTCTCGCCGAGGAGCGTGGCCTGTTGGTCAAATCGATCACAGAGTTCGGGAATTCTTATGCGCGCACGCTCCGCGCCTGGCTGGAACGTTTCGATGATGCATGGCCACAACTGAAACCGCAGGGCCTCGACGAACGATTCCGTCGTGCGTGGCGCTACTACCTGGCCTACTGCGAGGCCGGATTCACCATCGGCCGAATCTCAGTCCACCAATTTGAACTAGTCAAGTAGCGACCCGCGCCTCCACAGCGATGTGTCTACCCCGGATGGTTGTGGCGACAAACTCGATCTGCTGACCGACTGAGGGCAGCCGTTCGATCGTCGTCACAGATACGAAGACCTCGGCGCCGCCCTCCACGGCGACTAGTCGGACGAGACCGCGGGCGTGGTCATATGACTCGACCAAGCCGATCCCCTCGATCTTGCCGGTGCCCGCTCCATATGGCGACACTGTCCCAAAAGCCAGGGCCAGCGCCAGCGCGGCAGCGAGCAAGAGAACCGGGAGTCGGTAGTCGGCGATAATCGCCAAGGGCCCTCCAATCAGGGCAAAGGCGTCGTTGCTCACCGTCGTCAGTATCGAGGAGTCCGGCGGGAATGGCGGAATCCAGGCGGGGTCGGTGATGACAAATACCGACTGCTGGGTATCGCCGCCACCCGCAGGCCCGACAGCCACCTCCTCGCTGCCAACGGCTATCACGACGGTTGCCGTGGCCTGCTCGCCGAGGGCATCGACGGCTGCATAGGTGAACTTGTCCAGACCCGAGAAGCCTGGGTTGGGCCGATAGGAGAACGAGCCGTCCATCTCGAGAGACAAGGTGCCGTGATCCGGAGGAGCGATCAGCACCGCCCGCAGCGGCTCGATGTCCGCATCGGAGTCGTTGGCCAGCACCCCAGGGGCAGAAACATCGAGTTCCGCTCCAGGCTCGATGTCGTATTCATCGAGGCTTGCCGTCGGCGCAGCATTGCTCAGTCGGATCTCGATCGAGACTGTTCCGTCGGTAGACAACTCGCCGTCTGTAGCGGTGAACCGGAAGCTGTCGCGACCGGCTCCCGACGCGGTGTAGTACAGCGTTGATCCGTCCCCTTCCAGAATCCCGTAGATGGGAGGGTCGGTGATCGTGAAGACCAGTTCGTCCCCGTCCGGGTCAGTTGCAGGAAGCTCGATTGCTGCGGGGACATCGACCAGGACTACGACCGAGAGCGCCTCTCCCTCGGGAGGGCGGTTCGTGTTGGCCACGATCCATTCAAAACCTACGGATGCGCTTCGCTCTGGAAGACCATCGTCGATCACCGTGATCGTCGCCTCGAATGGCGACAAGCCTGCTGCGTCGTAGCCGATCTCACCGCTGATTTCCCCGGTTGCCGGGTCGATATGCAGACCGGGAGGGAGGCCAACTGCGGAGAATCGCAGCATGTTCGCTAGGTCGGGGTCGGTGGCCGCTACAGCCAAGGACACGGAATCACCCTCGGAGTCTTCCTGGTCGACGATTGGCTCCAGCTCCGGAGGATGGTTGTATGGAGGAAGGGCAATGCTGACGAGTTGGGTGGCAGACAGTCGTGGTGATCCGTCATCGGAGACCCCGACATTGATCCGATAGGTCGTCCCGTACTCGGCCTCGACCGGCTGCCAGAAGAACTCCCCTGTCTCGGGATCAATGGACGCTTCGGGCGGAATCGGGTCGATTCCGGCGGCCAGCCAGTAGCTGAGGGTATCCCCGGGGTCAGCATCGCGACCGGCGACGTCGAACGTTACAGCTCCGTCCTGATTCAGTTGGGGGCTGGGGATCGGCTCGAGCACCGGGGCACGGTTACCTGTACCGATTTGCCAGCTGAAGGTTTCTATTCCAGTAGTCGGGGGTATCCCGTTATCCCGTACCGTGACCACTGCGGTACCCGATGCCGGGGCAGCATCAGCAGCGATACGTCCGGCTATCTCACCGCTCGCGCGGTCAATGGCAACACCGGGTGGCAAGCCGGTGGCGCTGAATGCCAGCTCGTTGGCCGGGAGATCGGAGTCAACGGCACTCACGGCGAAGTCGACCCTGTCGCCGGGTCGCAGCGGCAGGTCCGGAATCGGACTGACGACCGGTGCGCTGTTCACCTCACCGACCGTCACCGTGAAAGACACCTCGTCGGACAACGGGGGAGTACCCGAATCCTCAACCCGAACCCGGATCTCCCGCTCACCCGGGCCCTGGCCCTCGTCCGGTGTCCACCGCAGCATCCCTGTTGAGCTGATGGTGGCTCCGGGAGGCGCTTCGACGAGGTCGAAGCGAAGAAGGTCATCGGGCAGGTCCGGGTCGGAGGCCGCTAGCGGGACCGCTAGTGGCGTAAGTTCCTCTATCGAAGTGTCATCGACCGAGTCCAGCGACGGAGCTCGGTTCTTATCGGCAATCGCCCAGGCGAACCCTGCGCTGGCAACAGCGCCGGCACCATCGACAATCGTGATCGCAGTCGAGTACGGCGAACGGTCGGCAGCGTCGTAGGCGATCGTTCCCGAGATGAGTCCGGTCTCCGGGTTGATCGACACGCCCGGGGGCAAACCCGTTGCGCTGAAGGTGATGCCGCCGCCGTCGGGATCACTGGCATCGACCGGGAAACTGACCGTGACACCTTCGCGGTCATTGCGGGCCGCAAGTGGTGAGCCAAAGGCGGGGGGAAGGTTGCCGGAGACGAGCACATTGATGTCGTCGACATATAGGCGCCCATCGAACATGCCGGTGCCAAATACACCGATCCGCAACGTGGACCCTGCCCACTGGGACAGGTCCACAGAATGCGTGGTGAACTCTGCGTCCGATTCGTCCATCTCGATGTCGGCGACCGAGGTCCACTTCCAACCGTCAAGCGAAACTGCGATGTACGCCCGCACTGTCGAGCCATCGGCCGGAACCTGTCGTCGATTCGAGAAGCTGAGGGTCACGGACCCGGCACCGGCCAAGTCGGCCGTGCGGAACACACCTTGCCCGGCCATGTTGCCCGGGCCGATGCGCAGGCAGTAGGAATCCACACAGCCACTGCCGACAACCTGGATCGAACCCGATCCGGGGTCGGTGGCGAGAGGCACTTCGTGCCACTCATCTCCCCAATCGAGCGACCCGTCGCTGCCGTCATATCCGAAGCTGTTGAATTCGTCGCGGTAGTTGCCGGCCTCATCGGCCCATACGGGCGAAATCACAGCAAGGAACATCACTGCGACACATGCGATCAACCCAACTCGGCGGCGCCGGCTCATCAGCCTTCCGCCGCAACCATTGCAACGGCCTTCGAGCTGTCGTCGGTCTCGATCGCCGGCAGGGAGAGCAGCAGCGATGTCCTTTCGGCGAAACGCTCATACTCGAGCGATCCTCCCATGGCTGCTGCGAGTTTCTTCGAGACACCCAGCCCCAAGCCCGAGCTACCGTCGAATTCGGATCCCGCAGCAAGAGCGTCGGCTACCTGCGGCGGTAGGCCCTTTCCGCTGTCCTCGACTGAGATCACATACCGGCGGCCGGCACGGTCGCCGTAGATCCGAACGTCGGATCCGCCGTGCGCAATGGCGTTGCTGATCAGATTGCGCAGGATCTGCTCCAGCAGATCGGGATCGGCGCGGACCGTGCCCTCCCCGTATGTTCCGCCGATGTCACGGCCGGTTGCTGCGTAGTCGGCAACGACCGCGTCGAGCATTCTCACCACCGGGATGGCAACCGGGTGGGCCGTGACTCCCTGGTCGCCCCCGACGGCGACCCGTAGATCATCAAGATGGGCAGTGAGCCGCTCGGCGCTGTAGTGCAGCTCGGAGATGACCGCCGCATGCTTGGGATCTCCGTTCTTGGCGCCGGCGAGCAACTGTTCGGCATTCGATTTCACCACTGCAGCCGGAATCGAGAGCGTTCGCACTGCCTCGATCCATCGACCTACTTGACCCGAGCCGGTTGCCGCTTCGGCGGCTACGCGGGTGTCGAGGAGCTTCGACATCGCAGCAAGCTGTCGCTGCGCCGATATCCGGTAGATGACGATTGCTGCAAGGGGAAGCAGGAAGATGAACACAAAGCCGGTGAGACGCATCGCATAGGCTTGCCAGCTCCGGGCATCGGCAACCGCCACTGCATACTCATTGCGCAGTTCGGTCAAGCCGGAGCTCAATGTCGCTGCAGCCGGCACCAGATCATCGGCGAAATCTGCTGCAGCCCCGGCGAGATCGCCGTTCTCCGTCCTCGCAACAACCTGCGCGGCAAGGCGTTGCCAGTCGCTGCCGGTCGCTTCCAGAGATCCTGAGGCGGGTATGGCCTCGATACGCTCGCTCACCGCAGCGATAGTCGTCTCTGCCGCCTGTGTGGCCGCAGCGAGATCACCCGGATTGGCCGCTGCAACTGCGACACCCTCGGCAACGGCAATCGCCTGTCCGATGGTCACCATGGCCAAATCCTCAGATGCAATCGCCAAATCTGTGGCGCGTAGCGCCGCTGCATCGTCGCTTGCCGACGATGATGAGCTCAGTCCGGCCATGACGAATGCGCCCGTCAAGAGGGCACCGATGATGCCGGCGACTATCCAGTCGCGGTAACGATTGTCGGTCAGAAACATGTGAATCCTTCTGACTCCCTATCGGCACGGCAACGCGGGCGCTAAACCAACGCCTTCGTGACGGGCCGAACCATCGTTGCGGCCGCCGCGGTGGCTAGTCGGCAGCTTGCCCCAGGTGATGGAGGAAGAAGGCGTATATGTCCGCCGCTTCGTCGATGAGCTTGGCGATGGGTTTACCCAGACCGTGCCCGGCCCTCCTGTCTACCCGCAGCAGGGCGGGACCGGATTCCCCGACGCAGCTCTGCAGAGCAGCAATGAACTTGTACGAGTGCAGCGGAACGACTCTGTCATCCGTGTCGCCGGTGGTTATCAACGTTGGTGGATAGTCGCCGGGGCGGACATTGTGCAGAGGTGAGTACGCGTGCAGGAAGGAGAAATGCTCGGCGCTCTCCTCGGCATTGCCCCACTCGGCAGTCCAGTAGCGACCTGCCGTGAAGCGGTGATAGCGCAGCATGTCCGTCACCGGGACCATCCCCACCACCGCGCCGAAGAGATCCGGGCGCTGCAGAAGGCATGCCGTGACTAGCAGGCCACCGTTGGAGCGGCCGTAGATGCCGAGATGCGGCGCCGACGTGTATCCAGAGGCAATCAGATGCTCGGCCGCAGCGACGAAATCATCGAACACGTTCTGCTTGTTCCCAAACATCCCCGCCCGATGCCAGTCCTGACCGAACTCGCCACCGCCACGGAGATTGGCTACCGCGAAGATCCCGCCCGCCTCGACAAATCCCAGCCGATCCGGTGCGTACATCGGGACCATGGGTATGTCGAAACCTCCGTATCCGTAGAGGATTGTCGGCGTGGTCCCGTCGGGAACGAGGTCGGATCGATGCGTCACGAACATGGGGACCCGCGTTCCATCCTTGGACTCCGCCCAGATCTGGGTGGTGGCAAAGTCGGCTGGGTTGACACCGGAGACCTCCGCCGAGTGCCGCTCGAGACGCCGGGTAGCAAAGTCATAGCGCAGGATCACAGGGCGCTGGACGAACGATTCGAAGCCGAGAAAGAACTCGTCGTGATCCGGCTTTCCGGCGAATTCGGTTACTGCGCCGAGTGTGGGAAGTTCGACCGACTCAATCCGCTTCCCGGCAAGACTCCACAGGTCAACGATATGGCTGGCATTGGATAGCGACGCCACGACCAGCGACCCGGCCACGATCGAGGCGAACTCGATGGTGGCTTCACTCTCGGGCACCACTTCCCGCCATTCATCAGGGCAAGCAAGATCGATCCCGACGATCCTGCCCCGCGGGGCCTCCCGGTCCGTCAGTACGTAGAGCACACCTGCGTCGTGACCAACCACCTCGTATTTCGCGTCGAAGTCGTCGAGCAGGCGCACGAAATCGCCTTGTTCAGCGGCTGATCGGTAGTAGATGCGGTTGCGCGTGTCGGTGCCCTGCCATACGTGCAAGATGAGCAGCTCGCCGTCATCGGTCACGAATGGGTGAAAGCCGTGATCGGGCTCGTCGGGCCGGGCAAACACCAACTCGTCGCTGGACTGTTCGGTGCCGAGGCGGTGGAAACACACTCGTTGGTTGGTACTGGGAGGAGCGTCGGGTAGCTCACCCGGCGCCGGGAATCGGGCGTAGTAGAACCCGTTCTCGGCGGGGTTCCACGCCAAGGTCGTGAACTTGATGTGTCGGATCTCGTCCGGGTACAGCTCACCGGTTTTCGTATCGAGGATTCGGGCAACCTGCCAGTCGCTCCCCGCCTCCGCCAGGGAGTAGGCCAGGGTGCCGCCATCCTTGGTGAGGGAGATCGTCATCAGAGCGATGGTGCCGTCGGAGGACAGCTTATTCGGGTCGAGCACGACGATCGGCTCACCTCCGGCCACGGGCTGCTTGTAGAGGATGGGCTGAGGCTGGAGCCCGTCGTTGTGGGTGTAGAAGTACCAGTCACCACGGCGCATCGGTGCTGACCAGCGCGGGAAGTTCCACAGCTGGCGGAACCGCTCCCGAATAGTGTCCCGGACTTCGACCGTGTCGAGGTGGGCGGATGTGACCACGTTCTGCGCATCGACCCAGGCAAGTACCTCAGGGGATTGCATATCCTCGAGCCACCGGTACGGGTCGGCGACTGCAGTCCCGTGGTAGTCCTCCACCGTGTCGGTGTGGCGCGTCACCGGGTACTCGGCCATCAGTCACTTCCTCTCATTGCGCAAGCCTCGACAAACTGATCGCAAGATCCGGAAAGCCGAGACGGGGGGTCTCGCCGTACGGTCATCGTAACGTCAACAAGAGGAGCACCTTCATGGCCGAGACATACACCTTGCAGCCGATCGGCGAAGTCCGGATCGATGATCAGGGCTTCACCATTTTGGTGGACGATCGATACCGTGCCGGGCTGAAGGAACTGACCGGCTTCAGTCACCTGAACATCCTGTTCTGGTGTCACTACCTCGATCAGCCGGAATACCGCGGGTTGGTGATCGCCGACCGGCCTTACAAGAAGGGCCCTGATCAGGTGGGGGTCTTTGCGACAAGATCGCCGGCCCGGCCCAACCCGATTGCACTCACCGCCGTCCCGGTGCTCGACCTCGATTCGAAGGCCGGGGTCGTCCGCATCGCGTACATCGATGCCGAGCCGGGCAGCCCCGTACTCGACATCAAGCCCTACCTGCCGGCGGTGGACCGAATCCGCGACGTGGCAACGCCGTCCTGGTGCGCCGAGTGGCCCCAGTGGTACGAGGACTCAGCCACATTCGACTGGGGTGCGGTCTTCCACAACGCTCGATAGAGCATCAGTAGCGCCGGAGCGGACGGACCGGGAAGTAGATGTCGACGACCTCTGATGAGTCAGAGGTCGTCGTCGCGCCGACCGGATATCGCTCGAACGGCAGCCGGTCGGCCGGCTCGTATCCACTGTCCGGCAGCCAGCCACCGGCCAGCGCAAACCAGGCCTTCCCGTAGTCCTGGGGACTCAGCTCGAATCGAGCCACCGCACACGGTCCGCCATCGAGACGCATCGTTCCCACATCCCCCGTTGCGTCCGTGCCTGGAGGCACGTCAATGCAAGCACTTACCCGCAGCTTCTCATCTTCAGTGATCGACGGGTTGTCGTGGTAGATCGCAATGACCCATGAGTCCTCGGTGAGTAGCCGACGCGGACCAGCCCAATTCATCAGGCGCGTGAAGATGTCGGTGAATACGTCGACTGCTCCTTGATAGGGACCGGTGTGCCGCACATAGGCGACCTCGAGGTCGGGAACGTCGATCACCTCAACGACCGTTGGACCCAGGTCACCACAGGCGATCTCCCACACCACACGATTGCTGTCCGAGCTGAGCGACGTTCGTGTGATCCCAAAACCCTCCCGCAGGTCGCCGATGGAGGCAACCAGCTCTCGAACTGGTTTCTGCTCCCAACGCGCGAAGCCGCCGTCGCGCCACTCGCTGGCCGTCATCCCGAACATGTCGCGAAACGAGCGTGCGAATGATGATGGGCTTCCAAGGCCACTGGCGGATGCAATATCGGTGACGGGCCGATCGGGATGTTGGACGAGCCAGGTGGCGGCTCTCTCCAGACGCAACCGATTCACAAAGCGGTTGAGGGTCTCCCCAACCATCAATCCGAAGATGCGGTGGAAGTGGAACGGAGAGAAGTGAGCGACGGCAGCGACTTCGCCCAGGCTCAGCTCATCGCTGAGATGGCTTTCGATGTAGTCGATCGCAGCATTGACTCGTTCGATGTAAATCGGCCGGCTGCGGCTTGTTGGCAGTGCCTCGTCGCTCACAAAGCCTCCGGGATGAGGCGCCAGAATACCGCCCCGGCGCTCCCGATCGGCTAGCCGGCAGAGCTGACGTGAACCGCACCTGACTCCGGCAAGTCGAGCCGGAAAACCGCCCAGCCGTTGTCATAGGAGTAGTGCAAAGACCCACCCATGAGATCGGCGAGCTTACGGGAGACGGTTAGGCCGAGACCGACCGACATCGGCTGGCCAGCCGCATTGTGAGCTCGCTCATACGGCTCGAAGATCTTCTTTGAGTCGGCGCTGGATACTCCATCCCCGTCGTCGCAGACCTCTAGCCAGGCGCGACCGCTCTCTGCGCCGTAGCGGACACGAACATTCGGACCGCCGTAGCGATGAGCGTTGGCCAGCAGATTTCGAATGATCTGCCGGACCCGGCTGGCATCGGCAAAGGCGACCGGTGCGCTGTCCCCCGCTCGCTTCAGTTCGACCGCGAGTTCCGGAATCGACGACAGCGCCGAATCGATCTCGCTACGCAAGTCAACGCTTCCCGCACTGATCGGTAGTTTCCCGATATCGGCGCGGGCGGCAACCAGGAGGTCCTCGACGATGTGGGCGACCTCAGCCGATTGCTGGGCGATCATCCCGATGAACTCCTTCTGCTCGGGCACGGTGAAGCTGACCCAGCTGGAATCCAATTCCTGCGCAAGGCCGTGAACGACCGTGAGCGGGGTACGCAGCTCATGGCTGACACTGGCGATCAGCTCATCCTTGGATCGGATCAGATCCTCGAGCGCTTCCGCGGCCCGGCGGCGATCGGTGATGTCCATGACCTGGGAGATGAACAGGGGTGGATCTGAGGCATCCCGAATTGGAGCAAGGCTGATGAGAGCCCACACGAGGGATCCGTCCGGCCGGCGCAGCCTCTTCTCGTAGCGCACAGTCTCCCCCTCCAATACCTTGCGGAGGGCCCGCGGCGTGATGTCCTTGTCTTCGTCGAGGGTGTACTCGGTGTAGTGCGTGCCCGCCAGGGTGTCGAGAGGTCGACGGAGCAGATCCGCAAGCGCCTGATTGGCACGCACAATGAATCCTTCAGCCGTCGACAAACTCATGCCGAACGGCGAATCCTCGAAGGCGGCCCGGAAGCGCTCATCCGCCAGTCGTTGCTCGGTGATGTCCTCGAGAACTCCGTCGAAGTACATGGGATCACCGTTGTCGTCGAGCACAGCCTTAGCCCAGTCCCGCACCCACATGATTGAGCCATCGGCCTTCTTCAGTTGGAACTCGGTCCAGCCGTGAATCCCCTGCACAGACTCGCGGAGAAGTTCTCTGCGATCGGAATCGTCCAGGTAGTAGTCCCACACGTTGGCGTTGGAGAGCGCCGCCTTCTCCGCAAGGCCCAGGATCCTGCCGAGCGCCTCATTCCCGCCGATCACCTGGCCATCCGGCGTGGTCCGATACAGGCCGATGGGAACCTCATCTGTGATGGTGAGCATGCGGTCGCGCGCAGCCGCTTCAAGCTCGCCGTAGGCCTGGGCAGTCCGCTCCCTGGCTCCGAGAGCGTCCTCCAGGATGCCGGCGATGTGACCAACGAGAAAAGCGACCGCACCGATACCAATGGCATCAAAGACGACCGAAATCGTCGGGCTGCCGTCAACACCCGAGCGCTCGGCAACATAGGCGTTGATCAACACAGCTGCAACGGCAATCAGTCCGCCGGGGAAGCGGCCCCAGACCCAGGCCAGGATGAACACAACAGCGCCAATGAACGCGTTGGAATGGTGACCCAGCCACATCTGAAACGGAAGCCCGGCCAGCAGATAGAGCGCCAGGACCGCCGCAGTCAGGATCATGCGTGTTCGGCCGCGCAACAACAGAGCGCTGGCCAAATGCGCAGGTATTGCCCGGTTCTTGCTGTCGATCACCACTGCGACTGCTTCGGCATGTTGACGCGTCCACTTGACCATCAGGGGCATTGAGTTCCTTGCCGGCTTGCGCACGTCGACCCCACACTGCAAGCACTCTGTGGCGTGGCGATTCCGCGTTTCCGGTTGGGACGCAAACCATCCCAGAATGGGGACATGCAGAGATTCCTCCTTGCCGCTGCATTAGGTGTGGGGCTGATTGCAGCCACGGGTGTACCGGCGCAAGCGGCCGCCAACTGCGCTTCTCCTCCCTCGCCACCGGGCAAGGAGGTTGTGGTGGCCACGGTTGCCGAGCTGCAATCCGCAGTCGTTGGCCTCGAGTCCAACACCACGATCTTGATCGCCGACGGGACGTATGACCTCACCAATACGCTCAACATCCGTGGCGTCACCAACGTGGCGATCCGCGCGCAGAGCGGCAACCGCGCCGGTGTAGTGCTGCGGGGACGTGGGATGAGCAACCCGGCATACGGAAGTGTGCCCCACGTGGTCGCCGTGTACAACGCATCCAATGTACTCATCGCCGACCTCACGTTGCGAGATGCGTACTACCACCTAATTCAGATCCACGGTGAGACCGACGCCGACGGGGTGCACATGCACAACCTGCACCTAGTCGATGCCGGAGAACAGTTTGTCAAGGGATCAACCGCCGGGCCGCCCGGACCCTACGCAGACGATGGGGAAGTCTCTTGCTCCACCTTCGAGTACACAGATCGAGCTCGCAGCGACTATACGAACGCCGTTGATGTCCTCGCCGGATCCAATTGGGTCATCCGGGACAACGTCTTTCGCAACATCCGGGCACCGCTCGGTCAGTTGGCCGGGCCTGCCATATTGATGTGGCGGAACTCATTGGACACCACCGTCGAGCGCAACCTGTTCATCGAGTGCGATCGGGCGATCGCCCTCGGTCTCTCCTCACCCGACGCCAACTCGCGCAACGGCGAGACGGTCTATGACCACCAGGGTGGGATCATCCGCAACAACATGATCTATCGCGAAGGACCAGGCGATACCGGGATCACCGTCAACTACGCCGGCGATGTCGAGATCTCGCACAACACCGTGATCCTCAACGGGACTTTCCCCTGGGGAGCCATCGAGTACCGGTTCGCAGCAACCAACGCCTGGATCCACAACAACCTGACCGATGCGCCGATCTGGCAGCGAAACGGAGCGACCGCAGCGATATCGGGGAACCTCACCAGCGCTGAGCTTGGCTGGTTCGTCGATCCCGGCTCGGGGGATCTGCACCTCCGCAGTGGGACACCACCGGTCGATGCAATCTCGCCCGTGGCGTCTGTTGCCGACGACTACGACGGTGCGCCTCGCCCCTACGGACCGGCTGTCGACATCGGGGCGGACGAGTTCGCCGAGCCGCCATCAGGGTTCCTCGACGTGCCCCCCGGCCACCTGTTCGAAGGCGATGTGACCTGGCTTGCCGCGACCGGGATCACCCGGGGCTGCAACCCCCCGCGCAACGACCTGTTCTGTCCCGATGCCGTGGTTACACGCGAGCAAATGGCGTCATTCCTGGTCAGAGCGTTCGGCCTCGCTCCCGCCGCCGCCTCTCCCTTCACCGATACCTCTGGGTCAATCCACGAAGCCGACATCGCGGCCCTGGAGCAGGCCGGGATCACCAAAGGATGCAACCCGCCAGTCAACGACCGCTTCTGCCCGCGATCGGCTGTGACGCGGGACCAGATGGCGGCGTTTTTGACTCGCGCCCTCGACCTGGCCGGTTCCGAAGACGGGAACAGGTTTGTCGACGATGATGGATCGATCTTCGAGAACCAGATCGAGCTGCTCGCCGCTGCCGGGATCACCAAAGGATGCAACCCGCCCCGGAACGATCGCTTCTGCCCGGCAGCGCCGGTTCGTCGCGGGGAGATGGCGGCATTCCTCCACCGCGCCCTTGGTGAGGTCTAGGCCGAATCCTCTGCCCCGCGCAGGACCCGGAGGGCGCGCAGGGTGTTCCAGCGGCTTGGTTGGCGGCCGGTCTCCATGTCGAACCACACCAGCCCGCCGTGCTTGTTCTGCACCGGCCATCGCCCGTCTTTCCGTCGCTTGGAGCGCAGCAAGTCGAGCGCGTCCTCGAGACGAGTATCAACGGGTGCGTTGACGGCACGGAAGTAATCGAGTGCACGGAGGATGTCGTAGTGCCAGCGCGGGGGGAAGGAGAGCATCGTGAATGCCTTGTTCGCAACCTCACCGGTACGATGCGACCTGTAGAGACGGTGTTCAAGCAGAAATTCCCGCCCTCGTGCCGCAGCTTCGGCGTTGGCGTCCATCACCTGCAGCGCCTCGAGCACTTGGATGGTGGTGTGGAATGAGCTGTGGCTGCTGCCGGTTCTGATCGTCGCGCAGTTCCATCCGCCATCGTCGAGCTGATGGTCGAGCACCCACTCGAGCACCGCTGGGATGCGGTCATCCTCGTGGCCGTAGTAGGCAGCGAGGAGCAGCCAGAAGGCCGAAATGCAGATGTCGGGAGGTACTGTCTGTGTCTTCAGGAGCACACCGCCATCGACGATCACTGAATCCCACAGCACGGCACACCCGCGGCGAGCAGCATCGTTGGTCGGTGGTAACCCCATGCGCCAGAGCAGTAGCAGGGTGTAGGTCGTCGACACCCATTTGCGGCTGTAGATCCCGTGCGCCCACGTTCCTTCGGGATCCTGTACGTCGAGGAGCGCCTTGCCCCAGCCGGCAGTGGCCACTTTGCTGCGCTCCCGCTGCACCGACGACTGGGGACGGTCGAGGAGATCGTCCATGACCTGCCACCGTATGGCCGGATCGCCTTCCAGCAGCCACCTCTGTACATCGGAATCGAGGGTCATGTGCCGAGCGTAGCCAAGGATGGCGTACGATTACTACATGGATCCACTTCAAGTTGGCTGGGCAACTGCCGACATTCATGGCATGCACAGTGACTACCAGCAGATGGGGTCCGAGGAGCGACAAAGACACCACGACGAGCTCCGTGAAGACGGATACGAGTGGTGCCCGGAGTGTGGGAGCACCCTGGTTTGGGATCTCCCCAACCAGCATCGCACCCCGCAACAACCGGACTCTGCTCCCATCATTTCTGGCGATTGCCCGCCGCTTACCGCCGAACAGCTGCTCACCACGATTCCCACATCCTGAGCAGCGCTCAGCCCCGATGATTTACCGGGGCTGAGGAGGGAGTGTTCTCGCCAGTATCTCGGGAAACCCGGTTACTCCGGGCGGGGAGGGGAGGAAGGGGAGCGGCCCCGAGATTCCGGTCGAGAACTATTCCGTTGTCTGCCTCACTCTGCAGAACGAACCTGAGACGCACCCGAGCGCCACATAAGAAAGCGGTGAGAGTTGTTAATCCACCAAGCCGTGCTTGACGGCAAGCACCGCGGCCTGGGTCCGGTCCGACACCTGCAGCTTGGCCAGCACCGCACTCACGTAGTTGCGGACGGTGCCCTCGGACAGAAACAGTTGGCCGGCAATGTCACTGTTGCTGAGGCCCTTGCCGAGCAGCCGCAGCACATCCATCTCCCGCTCGCTGAGCTTCTCAGCCACGTTGGTCGAAGGAACATCGCCGGCGACGGCGACAAGCGAAAAGAGGCTCCCGGCGACTGCAGGATCGACGTGGGTTGACCCTGCCGCCGTCCCCTTGATGGCCGCAACCAGTTGGTCGCGGGGAGCGTCCTTGAGCAAGTACCCCGCCGCACCCGCTCGAATGGCATCGACTACCCAATCCTCCGCGTCATAGGTGGTGAGCACGAGGACTCTCACCTCGGGATGGGCTGCGGTGATCTCCCTGGTGGCTTGCACGCCGTTCTTGATGGGCATATTGAGATCCATCAGGACAACATCCGGATCGTGCTCGGCCACCGCTTCGACGGCTTCGGCGCCGTTGGCGACAACACCGACTACGTCGATGCCGGAGACCGTTCCCAGAATGGTCCGAAGCCCTTCGCGTACTACCTCCTGGTCGTCGCAGATGAGAAGACGGACTATTTCCATGGGCTTACCTCGAAGCGGACGGTAGTCCCCGCAGAGCCGCTGGTTATGTCGAGTGAACCGCCGACCACCTCGGCCCGCTCCCGCATGCCATGGATACCGACGTGGCCGTCGGGCGGATCTGCTGCGGCGTCGAAGCCTCTGCCGTCGTCACCGACACTTAGTCTGATCCTGCCCGCCTTCCGCCGGAGATCCACGGTGACCTGTTTGGCGTCGGCATGGCGGATGATGTTGGTCAGCGCCTCGTCGGCGATGCGGTAGATAGCGTTCTCCAGCTCCGGATCCAGATCGCCGAGATTGTCTGCGATCGCTGTCTCGACCTCGAAACCGTGGCGTTGCTCGCAGTTCTCGCCGAGCGCGTCGATCGCCCCGGCCAGGCCGAGGTCCTCGAGAGGGGACGCCCGCAGCGTCTGGATCGCACGCCGCGCTTCTCCGAGCCCGGAACGAGCATCGGCGAGAGCCTGGTCAAGCATCATGCGGGCTTGATCGGTGTCGTCGTCCCAGATCGTCTTTACTGCCTCGAGTTGGACTGCAATTCCGGAGAGGCTGTGGGCGAGGGTGTCGTGAAGCTCTCGTGCCAGTCGGTTTCGCTCCCGGCTGGTGGCCAGGTGCTCGAGGGTTGTCGAATGGGAAGCGAGTGAGCGGCGGGCTTTGCGTTGGGCCGAGGCCAGCTTGGCTACAACGAGGCCGACAAACGCAAAGAGCAGGCCACGGCCGACCATCACCACAGTAAGGATGGCCACGTTGGTGGTTGACGTTTCTACCAGGGGAATAGTGGCGGCCAGATCGAGCAGAGTTGTTCCCACCGCGAACACGATCACGGCCCGGTACCTGTACTGCCATGCGATCAGCAGCAGCGGGACGAACAGAAGGAAGAAGGGAATCCAGATGTCGGCGAACGCGTCATCCACGTTCATGCCGGCGGCAAGCCTGCCCTCGATGTTCGTCGTGCTCTCGATTATGGGGGCGACGCTGGCAATCGTGAAGGCTACCGGCAGGAAGGCCCGGCCCATCACACGGTGCAGGCGCGGCCACAGCAGCATGATCATCAGGATGCCGAAGAAGAAGATGCCGGCTTCGGGGAAACGGGGGTTGGTGGGGTCCGGGTTCTGCTGATTGGACCAGGCAACCAGGACGAGAAGGCTCAGCCGGATGGCAACGAACCAGCGGAAGATGTTGAGCAGTCCGGGCTCGATCGTGGTGCTTCTCATGGCCGCATTATCGACATCAGCACCGTGACGCCCCAGTGATTTGCGTCACATAGCGATGTGATCCGTGTCATGCATCGAGATGATCGGCGCTACTACCCCACCGGGGGCCGACGCGATCCAATGGAACCGTAAACAGACACCAACGGAGGTGGATCGTGAAGAAGACAGTAATGCTGATCGCAGTCGTTGCGCTTGCTCTGCTGGCCGGGGCCTGCAGCATCGACGTAGCCCGCAACCCCGATGGTTCGCTTCAGATCGAGACGGTGCTCACCGAGGAGAGCCTCGCCACAGAGTTGGCCAAGGGCATCGATGACCCGAACGTCATCTCGATGGACGTCGATATGAAGGACGGCTACGCGCTCGTCGCGATGGAAGCCAAGAGTGAGTGGGGTGACGGCGTCGACGAGGTGGCGTTCAAGGTCGAGATGTTCGTGGTTGACGGGCATCTCGGGGTGAACGTCACCGAGGCCGTGTGGAACGACATCGAGATCCCGCAGGAGCTCACCGACCTGTGGAATGAGGAACTGGCCAAGGAGCTCGAGGAAGGCGCCAAGGAAGACCCGGACAGCACACTCGTCGCAGTCGAATTGACCGAGAACGATCTCCGCATGGAATTCCGCCACGAAACATCCAAGAGCTAGCGGAATCCGTTCTTGCGTAACTGGCGGCAACATATTGCCGCCAGTTACGCCGAAACCGGGGGATCGCCCCGACGTCAGTCTTGTTCGTCGATGGAGCGCATTGACCAGATAAGCGTGCGCATCGACTTTGGTTGGCTGAGGACTGTGACGATGGCGTCGGCGAGGTTCTCCGGGCGCATCATGTCATCCAGGCCCGGCATGTCCGGCGTGCGTCCGGCGCCCATCGCAAACTCGGTTGCGGTCCCTCCCGGGCAAATGGTGCTGACCCGGATGTTCTTGGCACGCAACTCCCGATCGAGCCCACCGGCCAGGCCGACCTGAGCGAACTTGGTGGCGGCGTACACGGCTTCATCCCCCGCACCCCGCAGGCCTGCAACCGATGACACGATCACGATGTCGCCTTCGCCCTGCTCGAGGAAGTGCGGGACCGCAGCCCGGATCGGCCACACCGTTCCGGCTACGTTGATATCCATCATCTCCGCGAGCTTCTCATCGCTCAGATCCATGATCCCGCCGTAGGCGCCGATTCCGGCGTTGGCGACCAGCGCATCGAGCTTGCCGAACGCATCAATCGCCGCCTTCACCAACCGCTGCGCATCCTCAGGCTTGCGAACGTCCATAGCGACGGCGATGGCTGCGCCATCCATCTCTTCGACCATCTGCTCGAGACGTCCGATGCGACGCGCTCCGAGTACAACCCTTGCGCCTTTGGCGACGAGCGCTCGGGCGCTGGCGGCACCGATCCCAGCGCTGGCTCCGGTGATTGCAATTACCTGTCCATTGAGATCTCGCACGACTCTCTCCCTTTCTTCTGTCCTGCCGTCAGCGTAGCCAGCCGGCAACGGCGCTTCCCCGGAAGGGTCGGCCGGACGAACACGTCGTAAGCTTGCCCAACGCAAGGAGAGAGGACGATGGACTTCCACAACCCCGGCGCCTCGATCTACGTGCCCGATGGGATCGACCCTACATCAGCGATCGACCGCACGACCCACCTCGCCGTCGGTGCCCATCAGGACGACATCCCGATCATGGCCTACGACGGCATTGTCCGCTGTTTCGGGCGCGGCGACAGATGGTTCCTCGGAATCACGGTGACCGACGGAGCGGGAAGCCCTCGCACCGATCTGTATGCCGACTACACGGATGACGAGATGCGCGCGGTGCGTGTGGCCGAGGAACAGAAAGCCGCGTTTGTCGGCGAGTACGCCGCGACCATCCAGCTCGATTACACAAGTGCAGCCACCAAGAGCAGTGCAGCGGACGAAGTTGTCGATGAACTGGCCGGGATCATCGCAGCAGCTACACCCGAGGTCGTATACACCCATAACCTTGCGGACAAGCACGACACTCACGTGGCCACCGCGCTGCGCACGATCGCCGCCATCCGCAGTCTTCCCGCGGGTTCCAGACCCAAGGCACTCTACGGATGTGAGGTGTGGCGAGATCTCGACTGGATGACCGACGATGACAAAGTGCTGTTCGACGTCTCCCAGCACGGCAATCTCTCAGCCGCACTCATCGGCGTCTACGACTCTCAGGTTGCAGGAGGCAAGCGCTACGACCTGGCAACCGAAGGGCGGAGGCTGGCCAACGCCACCTACCTAGCAAGCCACGAGGTCGACGAAGCACAGGCGCTGATAGTCGGAATGGATCTGACGCCGCTCATCTCGGACGAGGTGCAGGACCCAGCCCGGTTCGTCACAAACCACATCACCCGCATGCAGCGAGAGATCACGCAGCGAATTGAGCGAATGAGTTGAGGGCAAGGTAGTGACGATGCGAACAGAAATCGGCGAGCAGCCCAAGGTCTTCCGCCGGGCTCTCGCTATCAATGCGGAGCCCCTTGCCCAACTCGCAAGCAAGATCGGCTCGCTCGACTTCGCCTATGCGCTGATCGCCGCCCGGGGCACTTCTGACAACGCCGCTCGGTACGCCAAGTACCTCTGGGCTGCTCACAACGGAATCCCCATCGCCCTCGCTGCCCCGTCCTTGTTCACCAGCTACCGGCGACCGCCCCGCTTGGACGGGGCGCTGGTCGTCGGCATTTCGCAATCCGGCGAGTCCCCCGATCTGATCGCCGTCCTCGCCGAGGGCCGTAAGCAAGGCCGGCCGACTATGGCTATCACCAACCAGCCTGAATCTCCGCTAGCGGAGCAGGCAGACATGGTCATCGACATTGCTGCCGGCGAGGAGCTCGCCGTTGCTGCCACCAAGACCTACACGGCGCAACTTCTTGCCGTTGCCATGCTCTCGGCGGCGCTAGACCCGGCAACATCCGGCGATGAGCTAGCCAGCCTTCCCGGCTACGTCGAGTCGGTAATCGCAGCTGAAGATCAGATCGGTGGAGTCGCCGCCGATCTTGCCGACATGCGCTCATGTGTCATGTTGGGCCGCGGCTACAACCACTCCACTGCCTACGAATGGGCACTGAAGGTCCAGGAGGTCACCTACGTCCTGGCCCACCCGTACTCGACCGCTGATTTCCGGCACGGCCCGATTGCGGTTGCCGAGCCGGGTTTCCCGATCCTCGCCATCGCTGCCGACGGCCCTCTGTGGGATGACATGATGGAGTTGCTGACCCAGGTCACCGACGAGAAGCATGCGCGCAGTCTCGTCCTCTCCAACCGGGCGGAAGCACTCGAGGTAGCCCGGTTTGGAATCCCGCTTCCCGCTGTGCCGGAATGGATAAGCCCGATTCCGGCCATTGTCGCCGCCCAGCTGTTCACCTACCACCTTGGAGCGATCAAGGGCCTCGACACCGATCAACCCCGTGGCCTGAGCAAGGTGACCCGCACTACTTAACAAATCGAGAACAAGCGCCGGGAGCGGAAGCATCTCTCGATTCTCGTGTTGTCACCAGTAGCACGAGCAAACGGAGAGAAGACCATGGAATTGATTCGTCGCTTCAAGTGGCCCATCCTCGGAGCCGGGGCTGTTGTGCTCCTGGTGGGCTTCCTGCTGTTTCGCCCCGACAAGCTATTTGTCGATGACGCGGTCGACGAATCGCTGGCCGATGCGTTCCCGGTCGCTGCCGTCGAAGCGGCCCCGACCACAACGACAGCGCCCCCGACGACGACAACCACAGAGGCGCCGGCAGCGGGTGCGTCGGAGAAAACCACAGTCACCGAACCGAGTTCGACGGAGGGGAACTCGAACCTCGCCGAAGGCGAGGCAACGACCACGACGACCGAGCCGGCCGGCCCGGTCGCTCTCGGCACCGGCGCTTTCTACGGCATCGACCATTCGGCCGAGGGCACCGCAACCGTCTATGAATTCGACGGCGACTTCGTGCTCCGCTTCGAGGACGACACCGACATCCAGAATGGTCCGGACCTCTGGGTCTGGGTCCTCGCTGCCGACTCCTACGACGGCGGCGATCCGGGCGAGTTCATCGAACTGGGCAAGATCAAGGGCAACGTTGGCGGCCAGAACTACGAGCTGCCTCCCGAGTTCGACCCGGACGTGCACAAATTCGTTCTTATCTGGTGCAAGCGTTTCTCGGTGCCATTCGCTGCATCGCCGCTGCTCTAGCCGGGGGAGGCCGGACTGCGAATCTGCAGGCCGCTCACTTGCAGATTCACTGTGAGCGAGCATTCGTCGGGACCGGGACAGGTCATGGAACAGGAGCCGCTCGATGAGCAGCTGTCCATCTTTGGGCGCTCAGCTACGTCCGCGCCCAGGCGGCCGGCGGCCCGCAGGGCATGGAGCATGCTCTCTATCTCGGAGTTGGTTATCCCAAGACGGCTCGCCAACTCGATCCCGGTCACCGGCCCGGGCGAGCGCTCGATTTCCTGCAGCAGCGTCGTCAGTCTCATCCGAGCCCCAACAATCTGCCACCTTGGAAGACGAGGAATGCACCACTCCAGGCGATCACAAACTGGCCGATGACGCTCACCCACATCCACTTGGTGCCAAATTCCTGGCGGAATGCAGCGACGGCGGCCATGCACGGTGTGTAGAGGAGAACAAAGACCATGAAGCCGAGCGCAGCCAGCGAGCCTCGCCCGCCACTGCTCGAATCGAATGAGCTCCGCACGGCGGCTTGCAGGGTTGTGTCAGTGTCATCCGCTAGATCGATGAAGTCGAGCCCGATCACGCTGGGGATGGTGAGCAACGTGTCCCGCCCGGCCGCAACGAAGGAGCTGCCCACTTCGGCGAGATCCTCCCCAAACGTCGGGTCGGCGCCCGTATCAGACTCGGCATCAGTCAGATAGAGCTGGGCCATGGTGCTGACCACAACCTCTTTGGCGACAAAGCCGGACAGCAGCGATCCC
>Ga0180436_10001148_pt1 | contig 26270 bp, 23 predicted proteins | sample SS_ome_2_FD_132434 | JGI IMG/M metagenome (GOLD analysis project Ga0180436, IMG submission 132434) | Hypersaline lake sediment archaeal communities from the Salton Sea, California, USA - SS_3_S_2 metaG | ecosystem: Environmental > Aquatic > Non-marine Saline and Alkaline > Hypersaline >... | reverse complement strand
TCCCAGTTGATATTCCAGAAGAAAAGATCATCTTCACAGCCAACCGTTATGTAACCAATGGAACAATATCCAATATCAATCACATTGTGTATGTTGATCCAGAAGCTTACAGCCAGATCTCGAGCCGGGAAGAAATGCTTGATGTGGGCCGGGCGATCGGCAGGATCAATAGCATCCTCCCAAAAAGAAATTTTATCCTGATGGGACCTGGGCGCTGGGGCAGTCGGGGTGATATAAAATTAGGTGTCAATGTAACTTACTCCGATATCAATAACACCGCTGCCCTGATCGAGGTTGCCCAGAAACAAGGCGATTATATTCCCGATCTATCCTTTGGAACCCACTTCTTCCAGGATCTGGTCGAATCTGCGATCCGATACCTGCCACTGTATCCAGATGATCAAAATATTATATTCAATCATCAATACCTGAGGGAATCCAAGAATATATACAAAGAATTAGTACCTGATTTTCCTGACTTGGAAAATATCATCCACGTGATCGATGTAAAAAGCACATCCAATGGATCCGTACTACATGTCCTGATGAATGCGGATGCGAATCTGGCGATTGGCTTCCTGGCAGAAGAAGAAAGTCTAGTGGACGGGCAAACAGGTCAACAAATCCGTCTCCAGGCCCGGGCCAAAGAAGATCATTGGCGCTGGCGCTATCAAACAGCAGAAGCCATCGCCTGCCAATTGGATCCAGAGAGATTTGGCGTTAAAGGGATCTACCTGTTTGGAAGCACTAAAAACGCCACAGCCGGTCCCCAAAGTGATATAGATTTGCTGATCCATTTTGTAGGAGATAAGAAACAACAAGAGGGGCTGGTGTCCTGGTTGGAAGGTTGGAGTTTAAGCCTGAGTGAGATCAATCTGCGGAGAACAGGGTATAAAACTGATGGCCTTTTGGATATTCATCTGATCACAGATGAAGACATTGAAAAACGAACCAGTTATGCAGTGAAAATTGGCGCAGTGACTGATGGCGCCACTCCCCTTCCTTTGGGTATTAATCTGAAATAATCGGTGATTCTACACTTACGAAATAGGGATTGAATCCTTTATAAAAGGACTCAATCCCTAAATTTATATCAGATCACGAACGGCATCTTGGGGGTGATCAGGATTGAACTTGACCAATGCCAGTTCCTGCCCGTCATGTGCGGCGGATATAGCAGTGGTCTTTCCAAGTTGTTCTTTCCAGGATCCTGTTATCCTGGCAGATTCGTGCACATGGCCGTGCAGGGTGATCAAGGGTTGGCGTTCCAAGATAAAATCTTTCACTGCAATGCTGCCAACGTGTACGTCAAGAGGTACATGATCAATCATTTTTCCATCCAGGGCTGCCCGGTCCAAAGCTGTCTGATAGGGAGGGCTATGGAATAAGAAGATTGATTTAGACATATCTTTCCCAGCCGACAATAGCTCAAGGTCTTTTTTGATGGTTGCATGCTCAATAAGATTCTTGGGCTCATCCGTAGAATGCCAACCTTCCTCTGGCGGAATACATCCTGGATCTACAAAACGTGAAATATCATAACGTTCCCAGTCCTTATTCAGGAACGGGGTCGGTGGCACATAGGCATACCCATACACAGTATAAGATCCAAACTCAATCGATCTGCCGTGGACGTAATCCCAGATCTGTTCTTCCTCCATCCAGCGATTCAGATCCTCCTGGAAGGTTTTACTGTCATCGTTACCCAAGATCAAGAACACTCTGGGATAATCCAGTCCCAGATCACCTTTTAACTGGATAAATCCCTTCGCCAGGATATCGTTTAAAAAATTACCCTCAACCGAGGCGCCAAAAGGAGGGAAGAGATCCCCACCCAGGAATACCGCCGCAGGCTTTTCTTCCCTGATCCGGGCAAATAAGGTTTCATAACGGCTGATCTGTCCGTGTAGATCTGACACAAAAAAGGAAGTCATGATTTTTTCCGTTGCGGTTTGTTTTCCTTCCCTAATAGCATATCACGGGTTTCGGCACAACCAGTCATGTTCAAATAAAAACACCCCTGAACTGGGGTGGAGAGGCGCCCTCGGCAGGAATCGAACCTGCAACCGTCGGATTAGAAGTCCGGTGCTCTGTCCATTGAGCTACGAGGGCATTTATTTCTGCCGGCTGCTAACTCTGGGGTGCCGGGCGAATCCCCTTATAAACCCGCTGTCCGGAAATGGTCTGGAGGATCTTCTGGGGTGACTGATTCAGTTGCTCCGCCAAGTCATTCGGGGACAGGGGTTGATTTCCATTGGAGAGGAAGGTCCTGAATAAGGATTCCGTCAGTGTAGTGTGTTCGGTGATGAACTGCTCCTGTTTGGCGCAGTGGGAAATCAATGTATGCTGCAGTCCGTCCACAACCTGCACTTCTGCTGTCTCGGGGTCAATCCAGTCTACTTCTTTATCACCGGAGAGATCAGCATACATTTCCTGATGTTCTTCACACAAGCAGCTTCGCAGATGAACACGCCAGGAGCGATCCTGCCCTTTCCACCAGGTAAAATCAATTTGAAACGGTGTGTTAACCGTAGGTTTAAGCAAACTCGAAAGTTTTGGTTTTGACACCGAAATTCTCCTTCCTCCAAATCAAATTAATCTAATTTCTTTCCGAATCATCAAATCTATAATGCAAATCACCCACGTGAACAAACCAGGGTCGTGTTTCCAATAACGAAAATAGCGGTCCTGGAGGGCAGCGTCTGACCGTGTTCACGGCAGCGTATAACTCCGTCACATGCACATGCCCCTGAGGGTTAAGCTTGGTTAATTCCCGCACTGTATCGACAACGACCTGCTCAAATGGCGGAGGTTCGTTCTGAGACTTCAACCAGACCTGGTCTACCGGTTCAATATCCGGAATTACGATCGCCATTCTTTCGTTATAGTCCGAGGAGATGATCTGCTTCAGCGTGGCAAAAACCAGTTCCCCATCCGAACCGACCAGGATAGTTCTCATCCAATCCTTTGTCGAGCGGGAGCTCTTGGTTTCAACGATCACTTCTCCACGTTCTTTACCGGGTTTAATATACACAATGCCACCCGGAATGAGACCATTCTTCTCATACCATTCTTTTAATCCTGATACATAGCGCTGCTCTCGAACAACCCAGCCAGGGAATCGGTCGCCGGTTTTACCGTCAATCAAAGCAAATCGGATCCGAGGCGACTCATAGGCTGTGGGGAACAAGGGCATAATCCTTTCGGAAAGGGGCAAAGTCCCTGCCCGCCAATGTGGGAAGGTCAATCTTACTTCCACATCCTTGACCGGAAATTTTTTCTTTTCCTTTAAAGGCGTTAGCTCATCATCCAGCGACTCTTCCAGAATCAGCATATCTTCTGTCAGTGAGTCAGGATCATATTCCAGTGGGGTATACCGTAAATAAATAGGAGTCTCTTGAACACTTTCCGGTTCCAACCCTTTGAGAAACCAGGCAACAATACCGGCCGGTCCAACTTCGTCAAAGCGAGGGTCTTCCTGCAAGGCATGGTCCAGAGAAAACTCGATCAGATTGGGATTTACATCGGCTGGCAGGTCAATATCCTTGACCAGCTCAGATGTTGCCAGTGGACCACCTTCATTCATATCCAGAACAGCCTCAGCCAGGTTCAAATGGCCATCGTTTACATCCACCAACAGGGCCCGTAAGAACCAACGTCCGGCGATTTGGACAAATTCTTCCTGGTCGATCAAACCCAATTCTATCTGTTCGATTAAAACCTGCGGATAGCTGCTGACTACCGCTTCTGCATTCAGGGAATCAGCCTGGGCGGTTTCAGGGGGTATGTTAAGGACATGATCTTCGATGCCAGCAGCGAATTCATGCTGTTTTCCACCCTCAAATTCAACCTGAATAACGTTAAACTGACCTAAAGCGGGATTTTCTCCTTTTCGGAGTCCAATAACCTCACCTTTTTGCCATTCTGAAGCCGGGAAAACAAGCTTATCTCCCACCTCATACTGCTCCTTTGGGAAATAAATGTCGTTTCCGTCCAGGCGTTTTTTCTCCAGGTTAATTTTCTCGCGTTCGATCCGCTCTCCGACCAGGATCGGCATCAGCTCTTCCGAGGTCAATGGAGTTTCACTCTCTAACAGATACTCATATAGGAAGGAGATATCCTCATCTTCCAATTCATATTCCTCCCAGTAATCTTCGCGGAGGGATAATAAAGCAGTTGCCATAGTAATGCCTCTAAAAATTGAATATATAATGGCTTGAAAAATATATGATTAAGCCCGTATATTATACTCTACTCTATCCTCTCGACAACCTTGGACGGGGCTGGGGTGAAATCAGCAGGGAATATGTCTATGGGTAAGTATTTTCTACCCAATCAAGAGGATTAACCTGGATTCCCCCAACCCAGATCTCCCAATGCAGGTGAGGTCCGCTGGACCGCCCCGTTGAACCCACACGCCCAATAAGAGCGCCAGCGTTGACCTGCTGCTCTTCCTGGACCAAAAACTCCGATTGATGAGCATACAGAGAATACACACCCCAACCATGATCGATCAAGGTTGTATTGCCATGGAGCAGCATCGGGCCAGTAAAGACCACCTTACCAGGGGCCGCGGCATAAATATCACCACTCATCGGGCTAAAATAATCCAATCCAGAATGGAAATAATAGTAGCCACTGCCATTATATGACCTGCGGCCTCCGAAATAAGATGCGTATGCAGCGCTGAATGCCGGTGGTACGGGAGATAAGAACTCACCATCCCAGTATTTATTCTGAGTGGACTGCCGGGTAAATTCCTGAAGTTGAGTCGTCTCTTCTTCTGTGATATCTATACCCACTGTCTCCTGAGGAACTCCGATGATTTCTTCATAATGATAATCACCACTAAAAACCTCCACCATCTGGGTCAAAGCAAATGGAGTGCCGTCTGTCAAGGTCCCAGACATGCTGACAGAATTCAACCCTGGGCTTTCTTTAGCATGAAGGCCTTGTAATGATTGGTAGGTTTTTCCATCCTGGGTAAAGAAAGAAAGGGGGTATTCCCCCAAAGCCCCCGTGATCATGGCTCCATCAGGTATATCTACCTCGATCACATAGGTATGGCCCTGGACAAAACGTTTAGGAGAGAATTCCACATTTTGGATTTCATCCGGGAAGCCACCTGGTCCGCTGCTTTCGGTTCCTGGCACAAAAAGAACCTCTCCCGGGATCAGATCCCAGCTTCCTTCCTGGTCATTTGCTGTTACTAGCGTCCAGGGATTTAGATTTTGCTTGATTGCCATTTCCAGGAAAGATTCTTCTGGCGCCAGGGAAACTCGTTTGTTGTCCTGGGCCTCGATCTCGTTTTCGCCCACCAAAACTGCGGAAACGCCAACATATAATTCAAATGGACTTGTCAGGCGGTTGATCTTGATCAGGGATTCCTCAGGAACTTGATAGCGACGGCTGATACTCTGTAAAGTTTCACCAAATGGAACCGTGATAGTGCTGACCACACCTGTGAGATCACCCATTCCAGGGATGATCAATTCAGTACCGGGGATGATCGAGCTATTTTCCGTTAAACCGTTGACGCCCAGCATTTCATCATAATATACATGCAGTTTACGAGCGATCGTCCATAATGTATCTCCTGCCTGCACGATGTACATAAGATCATCAGTTGGGTCTCCCTGGGCAAAAGCCGGGGTCGCCAAACTAAGCAGCAAGATCATTAATAAAGTAAGACGGATGAGTTTATTCAAAATTCAGGATATCTCCCAGTTCAAATTCCGGTAAACGGTCCGGATGAATTTCTAAGATATATTTAGCCGGAGATGCGGGTGTATAGAATGGCTGCCAGCTTTTTGCCAGCTGTTTATCCACAATCTTCTGGGAAGAATCCAGCCAGATCACCCCCAGGTCCATACCTACAAAGAACATATGGATTGCCGCATTGGCCTGGCTCTCGGAGCCGTGGATCATCAACAGTCCGGCATCCATATCAATTGAGTTTTGGAACATCAAGCCCTTCAGGCGGCAAAAAAAGCTCTCACAGTTCTTTACCCGAAGTGGATTTTCCAAACTTCGTGTCCGGTTAATTACATTAACTTCCATGTTGAAAAGGCGGGATGGATTAAAAGACAGATCCGAAATTACTCCCCAGTCTGGGCCAGGACATATTTAACCCGCTCAGCCAGTTCTTCTGGCCGGAAGGGTTTCGTGATATAGTCATCGACCTTGGCGACCTGGCGCCAGAGCACAATATCGATGCTTTGAACTTTAGCTGTAACAACGATCACCGGGATATCTCTGGTCTTTTCATTCTCTTTTAAGCGTTGGAATACCTGGGTGCCGTCCATTTCTGGCATCATTAAATCTAAAAGGATCAGATCAGGGATCTGTTCGTTTACAAGAGCCAAACCTTCTTCACCACCATTCGCTCCAAGCACTTCATAGCCTTCTCTGGCCAGGATCAATTTCATCAAATTTGTGGTTTCTGGTTCATCTTCGATGCAAATGATCCGTTTCTTGTCGGTCATCATTTTGAAGTCCCTTACTAATCTTCTGTAAGTTTACCATAATTTAAAGGGCTTTCAGAGAGTTGAAAAGAGCGAAAATTGAAGGTTTTAGGCCAGTTTTAGTCAAAAACAGCATCATCTTTCGGTGAAACAGAATTCTTGATCAGTAACCTTTCGATGATACGAATGATCGCTTTCCCTTGCCACTCCTATCACTGTAGAATATAATCTTCACGCTACATACCAAAAATAGTTAAAATAAGGGCCTTATAAGATGATCGATGTAAATGAATTGAGAAAAGGTGTCACCTTTGAATTGGATGGCAAGATTTTTAAAGTTTTGGAATACGACCATCACAAACCAGGACGGGGTAAAGCCACAATACGAGTTGATGTCCGGGATCTTCGTTCCGGAACCCGTTTGAAGAAAAAATTCAATTCCGGCGATACCGTCCAGGACATCCGGCTGACCTACAAGAATGCCAAGTACATGTACAACGATGGTGAGTTGTATTATTTCATGGATGTGGAGACCTTTGAGCAACCTTCATTAAAGGGTGAAGTCCTCGGTGAAACCACTAAATTCCTGACTGATGAGATGGAAGTAAAACTGACTTTCTTCAATGATGAACCCCTGGATATCGATCTACCTACTGCCGTAGATCAAAAGGTAGTACGAGCAGACCCATCTGTTCGCGGGGATACAGCCACCAGTGTCACAAAGGCAGTGACAACGAATACCGGCCTGGAAGTATTTGTGCCTAACTTCGTTGAAGCAGGCGATACGATCCGAATCGATACACGGAGTGGGGAATATATCACCCGGGTATGAAAAATCCTTCAGGCATTGAGTGTCAATATTTCTTTGGGGATTATTTCCGGGGCAGAAACCGGGAAGAATGCCGGCTGCTTCAATCTGCCAATCCATCTTTAGAGTGGGAACCGAAATTATGTGAAAACTGCCCGGTTCCAGAGATCAGGAGAGCAAATTCCTGTGAACATATGCGGTTGAGACCCTCCCTGAAACGACCTTTTCCTCTCATGCCGCAGCGAGTACAGGTAGAGGCGTACTGCAGAAAATCACATCAGGACGTCGCAGAACCGCAAATCGGCTGTGGGGAATGCCATCAACTGCCTGAAGTGTTTTTAGCTTCAGACTAAAGTCTAAGTCTGGGCTTACGCCAAACGTCCCTCTTCAGGGACGTTTTTCCCATCGAATATAGTCTCCAAATCATAATATAGTTTGTCTTCTCGATGATGCTTTTTCTGTTTCCTTACATAATTCACAATAATTGGTAGATCCCACCTGCTTACAGCAAATGCTTCATATCCCATTTGCCAACGGAAGAAATCATCAACATCAAGATATTTATTTATAAAACGAGAAGACACGCCTTTGGCCTGTTTTACGATTTTTGATATGGTAGCAGTGGATGAGTATTTAATTAGTAGATGAATATGATCACAAACTCCATTAATAGCAATAACATCGCAACCCTGCTTCTTAACCTGATTAACAATACATTGATAGATTGTCTTTTCATATCTTGGCATTATCAGAGGATTTCTATCCCGGGTTGCCCAGACTAGATGGAGATATAATGCAAACCTATTATTTCTCATCGATTCCCCCTTTTAATCTTTGTATCATTTAATTTGAGATTGACAAGCGTCAACGCAGGTTGACGCATGGACTGACTCTTGAGGAGTCAGTCCCCCAGCATTGATTTCAATCATCTATCTTATTCAAATTATTAGGGATTTCACTTTTTACATCGGGCCAGTCCGGCCGAATTTCCTCTCCAATAAATCCACGGAAAGGTGGATCATCGTCGGTCTGCCGTGAGGGCAGGTGCGAGGAGACTGGCAGGATTCCAAATCAAGGAGAAGTTGTTTCTGTTCTTCAGGGCTTAACACCTGGCCGGCTTTGACTGCGGCCCGTTTACATACCCTGGCAATGATCTTTTCCTCGATATTACTCTCCAAAGGAGTTTCATCAACTTCAAGGTCTTCGACAGCTGCCCGAAGCATACCCTCGGGGGATGAACCCTGAAGCATCCCCGGCACAGAACGGATCACAAACGAACCCGAACCAAAACCTTCTACATCAAAACCTAATTTCCGCAATGTAGGGAGATGCTCCTTCACCAGATCCGCGCTGGCTGGTGAGAATTCCACGACTACAGAATCCAATAGAGCCTGGGAGGGATGATCTTCACTTCTCTCAGCCGTAAACTTTTCAAATAACACACGTTCATGGGCAGCGTGTTGGTCAATCAGATACAGACCATCAGGTCCTTCCGCGATCAGATAGGTTGCTGCCACCTGGCCAATCAAGCGCAAGATCGGCGCTCCTATTGGCGCAGATATCTGGGGCGAATCACTCTCCTGACCGAAGACACCTTCTTCCCTGTTCCTGTCCAACATCGTCCAGGTCGGATCGACTCCCCGCTGAACATGGCTGTGATCTGGTGTCGGGCCTCCCCACAAATTCACACCTCTCAGGTTGCTAACCTCTTGAACAGGTGTATGGGCTAATAATGCCCTTCGTACTCCCCTGCTGACTGCTTTAAAAATCTCACCTTTATCTTCAAATCGAACTTCAGCCTTGGTCGGATGCACATTCACATCCACATTTTCAGGAGGGAGGTCAAGGAAGATGACCGCGATCGGATATCTGCCCTTCATCACCAGGGTGTGAAAGGCCTGAATGACCGCTGAACTCAGCGCTGGATCACTGACAGGACGCTGATTGACATAAAATAACATTTCCCTGCGGTTTGAGCGAGTCAAGCCTGGTGGACTAACAAAGCCATTCACCGCTGAATTTTCATCCTCATAAATGACTTCGATCATCTGTTTGGCAGTACTTACACCATAAACAGAGGAAATCACTTCTCGAACATCACCACTTCCAGTCGTTTGAAAAACCAGCTCATCATCATGATGCAATTTAAACCGGACCCCGGGGTTTGCCATGCCATAACGGCTGACCATATCATTGATATGTCTCTTTTCGGTGCGGTCTGTTTTGAGGAATTTTAAACGAGCTGGAACATTATAAAAAAGATGCTCTACTTTAACGGTTGTACCTGGTGGCATGCCCAGATCCTCAGCAGGCTGGATCTCTCCCCCTTCTACTCGGATCGAACCACCAACATCCTCGCTCTGGACCCGAGATAACAAGGTCAGATAGGACACAGACCCTATTGAAGCCAGGGCCTCACCCCGAAACCCCAGGGTAGAAACTCTGAAAAGATCTGCAGCGTTTTTCAGTTTGCTCGTGGCATGGCGGTGTACGGCCAACTTCAGTTCTTCAGCAGGAATACCTTTCCCATTATCGATCACTTCTATCAACCGCTTGCCAGCTTCTTTGACCAAGATTGTGATCTGGTCCGCCCCTGCGTCGAGGGCATTTTCAATCAGCTCTTTAACTACGGACGATGGTCGTTCTACAACCTCTCCAGCAGCGATCTGCGAGGCAACTTCTTCTGATAGTATTCGAATGGACATACACCTATTATAACGGAGAGCAGTCCAGCGGGGAGCCCTCAAAACCAACACCAGAACGGGTTCATCCAAAGGGTTTCAGGTATAATCCGGATATGTCGTTTTCAACCCTATTTTTTGACCTTGACGCAACTCTCTATCCTTCTTCCAACGGACTCTGGGATCAAATCCGACTCAGGATCTATCAATTTATGAACGAAGAATTGGGCCTCGCGGAAGAAATTATCCCCGCCACCCGGGAACGATACTGGACCACTTACGGTACAACCCTGGAAGGTTTAAGGATCCATCATCAAGTTGATCCGAAGGATTACCTGACATATGTACATGACCTCCCTCTGGATCAATACCTTCAACATGACCAGGATCTGAGAGATCTGCTGAACTCCCTACCCCAGGATTTATGGATCTTCACCAATTCGGATCGCCCCCATGCTGATAGGGTACTGGAAAAATTAGGTATCGCAGATCTTTTCACCGGGATTGTTGATCTGATATCAATGGACTTCATTGTTAAACCTAACCCGAAAGCCTATCAAATTGCTCTGACTAAAACTGGTGAGACTGATCCCGAGAATTGTGTTCTTTTTGATGATTTGCTGGCAAATCTTGTCGGAGCAAAGAAGCTCGGCTTTACCACAGCCCTGGTTGGCGAAAATGAGAAATCAGACCAATACGACTATCACCTGCCAGTCATCCATGCCATCAAAGAAATAATGCCTCATCTATGGAATGGTGCTTAAGAAGGTCAAAACCGGGAATTTTGAACAATATCTCCCTGAATATCAGGGTTAGGTAAAGGATTAGCCATGAGCGATAAACCCCAATCCCTACAGATCCGATTTAGTTATGGGATCAGTTTTTCTCATGCGGTTCTCACTAGTCTGGGAGTGATGCTGGTCCTGTCCATCCTTGTTTTAATGGGTGATCTCGTTCAACTGGCAAATACAATTCTGCCACTGATCTCAATCCTATTGATCATTTTCGTAGGCATAAACTTCCTTGGTTACATCGAACTTTCTCAAAGCCTTCCTCGAAGTGGCGGGGCATATCAAATGGTTCAAAGCTGCGAAGAAGGAAACTGGCTGGCATTTCTTACTGGCTGGGTGACGATCCTGGCCGGATTGAGCGCCGCCGGACTGATCATCCAGGCTTTTGGACGCCAGGCAGCTGTTTTATTGGAAGGGCTATTCGGGTGGTCTATCCCAGCTTTTCCAATCGCAGCTGGAATATTGCTGTTAGTAAGTGGATACAAACTTCTTCCTCAACGCAAACGGCGTCAATATTATTTATTAATCCCGATCCTGGCAATTATTCTAATTGGCATCCTCATCGCTTTGCCCAAGATAAAAACAGTTAACCTGCTTCCAATCCAAGGGGATTGGAAAAGCGCATTCGAGCTTCTCCTACTTCCTTTTCTAGGCCTGGAAATCGCCTCCGGTTTAAAAGGAGATTTAGATAATCGATCCAAGAATGCACCGAGAATCTTCCTCATTTCAGGATTATTGGCCGGTATCATACCTGCCCTCGTATTCATGATCGTTCAGGGGGTTTTATCCCCTGGTTTTTCATCCCCATTCTTAAATCCTCTCATTGATCTGACTGGTTCATGGAGTGGGAAATGGGTCCAGGGTGGTATGGCTTTTTTAAGCCTTGTGGCCATGCCTCTTGCTTTAAACAGAATTCTCTCATTCTTGATCCGGCAAAGTTATGCCATGACTCGGGATGGCTTCTGGCCTGATGTCTTTTCGAAGATCCATAAAAAGTCCAAAAAACCAATATTCATTTTGATCGTTGTTGTAGGATTGATCTTCAGCACACAAGTGATCGGTTTCAAGTACCTGGCAGGTTTGGGAAGTCTATTTTATCTGTTAGTTCTTATGGTAGTAAACTATACCCTTACGCGCCAGAAACAGATCGCTTCTTCTTTCCAATTACCAATCCATCCCTGGATTCCTGCCCTGATATTGGTCTTTGATATTCTATTAGGCCTGATCTGGGCTGCGTATATACCGGCTGCAGGCACCATGCTCTTGATCGGATTGATCATTTTTTGGATCTACGGCCGGCATCACAGCATCAAAGCCAAAGAAGGCATAACTGTATTTAAAACTCCTCTAAAAGAGGAAGTCCCCAAACAAAATAAAAGGATCCTTGTTCCTATTTCAAATCCAGATACAGCAGAATCCCTCCTGCATCTAGCTGGAACCCTGGCAAAACCAGAAAATGGCAAAGTGATCGCCCTGCAGGTGGTTACCGTTCCAAACCAACTTCCCCTCTCAGAAGGCCGGATTGAAGCGGAAGCCAACCGTATGCTGCTTGACCGAGCTATCGATCAGGCAATGAAGGAAGAGTTTCGTGTCCAAACCATGACGCGGGTATCTCGCAGCATCGCTGAAGGGATCCTCGATACTGCCAGAGAAGAGGATGTGGACCAGATCTTAGTTGGCTGGGGAGGGGGTGAAACCCGGACTATATCTAGGTCAATGGGACCAGTTCTTGATCCTATTATTACTGACGCTCCCTGTGATGTATTGATCGTAAAAGGTTTTAATTGGAAGGAAATCAAATCTATCCTGGTTCCGACCGCCGGCGGACCTAATGCTCCAATCGGCGCTCACCTGGCCTCCACCTTATCTCAGGACAACAAAGCGAACGTGACCGGGTTGTATGTTCAAGTTGGACGAGCGTCCAGATCCCGGATGGCTGAAAACCAGCGCATCCTTGATGAAACTTTCCAAGACCTACCATTCCAGAAGGATCCAGAGAAAAAAATCATCACAGCCAGTTCTCCTCTGGCTGGGATCCTCGCTGAAGCAGAAAACCATGATCTGGTTATCATCGGTGCCTCTGAGCAAGGAGGATTCGATCAGTTTGCTTTTGGCAGCATCCCACAGCGAATTGCCTCTCAAGCACCACATTCATCCGTGATGGTAAAAGGATATAGTGGTGCACCTGAGTTCTGGTTCAGAAAAACCCTGGGATTGATCTTCAACCTTTTCCCAACCTTATCAACTGAAGAACAGTTGGAGGTGAGGGAAGACCTAACGGAAGATGCCCGACCGGGGCGGGATTACTTTATTCTGATCGTGTTGTCCTCAATCATCGCCACTTTGGGATTATTATTGAACAGCCCCGCAGTCGTCATCGGGGCCATGTTGGTTGCCCCTTTGATGTCTCCGATTTTGGGGTTCTCTCTCGGCATTGTATTGGGAGAGGTGAGGTTGGTCCGCACTTCCCTGGAATCCATGTTCAAGGGAGTCATGGCAACGGTCATTGTATCCATTCTAGTGGGTTTGCTCTCTCCATTAAAGGTAATGACCCCAGAGATCATGGCTAGAACCCAACCCACACTATTAGATCTATTCATCGCCCTGGCATCCGGAATGGCTGGCGCTTACGCGTTGAGCCGTAAAGAAGTGAGCGCGGCTTTACCAGGTGTGGCAATAGCCGCCGCCCTCGCCCCCCCACTCAGTGTGGTTGGTTTGGGTCTGGCGAATGGAAATATGCAAGCAGCCAGCGGAGCCTTGTTGCTTTTCGTCACTAACCTGATCACAATCAGCTTAGCCGGAGTCATCATTTTCACCCTGCTTGGCATCCATCCCTTGAATCTGCTGCCAGAAGTCCAGAAACGAATTCGGCGGGGTATTACGGCCATGATCTTCCTCGTCGTAATCATCACCATCCCCCTGGGCCTCATCATGAACGATATTATCCAAAAGGGCCGAGAGTATCAGACTATTCAGCATGTATTGAAGGAATCTGATCTTCTGATTAATTACTCCGATCTGGAGATAGACCGGTCTCGCGCAAAAGGCCAGCTCTTCATCAGCACGACAGTTAGATCAGCAAATCCGTTATCTCAGGAAGATGTGAATGAGCTTGATCTGGCGCTGGAAGGTGCTTTGGGACAACCAGTTACACTTGATGTGATCACTCTACCCAGCATCCAGTCTGATTGAGCAATGACCACGATTTGCTTTTGGATCATTGATCTGAGTAGATTCCCTCCATATTATTGATATTCTTCTAAGATTGATATCTGTGATTTGTGATAAGCTTGTAGGAATTCCCCATATGTTATTTACTGGGAAGATAAAGTAGTTAAATGGAGATACGTATGAATAAAAAAATTTGGGTCCTGATCGGTATACTTGGCGGGCTGTTCCTGATAGTGGGTGCTTTTTCAGCAGGAGCAATCGTCGGCAATTTAATTATTCCTAAACCTGATCTTGGCTGGCTTGAAACAACTACGGATACCCAACCATCCTCCATGGATGAAGATACAACGGTCGAAATCACAAAGGATGAATTATTCTCACCATTCTGGGAATCCTGGGACATCGTTCATGACCAATATATCGATCAACCGGTTGATGACCAGGAACTGATGAAAGGTGCGATCAGTGGCATGCTTGAATCTCTCGGTGACCAGCATACTGCATACATGGATCCTGATCAATTCATGCAGGCAAATATTCCCATGGATGGCGAATATGAAGGGATCGGTGCCTGGGTAGATACCTCAACAGAATACCTGACCATCATCAGCCCCATGCCTGACTCTCCTGCGGAAGAAGCCGGATTACAACCAGGGGACGAGGTCATTGAGATCGATGGAGAGGATATGACTGGCCTGGATGGTTCCCTTGTTATTCGCAAGGTGCTTGGTCCAGCTGGATCAAGCGTGGTTTTAACCATTCGCCGAGAAGGTGAACCAGCTCTGTTTGATGTAACGATTATACGAGCTAAAATTTTAATGCCCAGCGTGGAATCCGAAATGCTGGATGACGACATCGGATATGTCGCTATCATGACGTTTGCCGCGGATACCCAGTCTGAACTACAAGATAATCTGGAAGAAATTCTTGCAGAAGACCCGGTAGGGTTGATAATCGATCTGAGAAATAATGGTGGTGGTTATTTACAAACCGCTGTTGAAGTTGGATCAGAATTCATCTTTGATGAAATCATCCTTTACGAAGATTACGGCAGCGATGAGGAGTTGATAGAGTTCCGAGCCTCTAAGAAAGGCATAGCAACGGATATCCCTCTTGTGCTATTAGTGAACGAAGGGTCCGCATCTGCATCTGAGATCGTAGCCGGCGCCTTCCAGGATCTTGACCGTGGACCGCTAGTAGGAGCGACCACTTTCGGTAAAGGCTCGGTCCAAAACTGGATCGCCCTGGATAATGATCAGGGTGCCGTCCGGATAACCATTGCTCGCTGGTTAACTCCCGATAAACGCCAGATCCATGAGGTCGGGCTTGTGCCAGATTATGAAGTTGAGTTCACTGAAGAGGATTTCCTGGCTGATCTCGATCCCCAATTGGACAAAGCCATCGAAGTGTTATTGGATCTGGTCCAGGACTAATCTAAAGGAATAAAAGAGATGTTTTATTGGAATCCCCAGTATCTGTTGTATATGGCTCCTGCAATGCTATTGATGTTGGCCGCCCAGTGGTACGTTAACTCCTCCTATAAAAAATGGGGGCAGATACGGAGCCAAAGTGGTATCAGCGGTCTGGAAGCAGCCCAGAGAATTATCAGGACAGCAGGATTGAAGGAAATGGTCATCCATCAAGTTCCAGGACAGCTGACGGATCATTACGATCCTCGAAAGACTGAACTGAGCCTTTCCGCCAACGTATACCAGGGCAGTTCAGTGGCCTCAATAGCGATTGCGGCCCATGAACTTGGCCATGCCCAACAGGATCAAGATGGGTACTTCCCCCTGCGGATCAGGTCCATGCTCGTTCCTGCCGTCAATATTGGATCGACTTTGGGATGGATCTTGATAATGGTCGGGTTAGTATTGAATGTGATTGGAATTGCCTGGTTGGGAGTTTTTGCCTTTTCGGGTGGAACGATCTTCGCTCTGGCAACTCTTCCTGTCGAGTTGAACGCTTCCTCACGGGCCAAGGTTCTATTGAGAAATAGCGGCATTATCACTTCGCCCGAGGAAGAACGTGGAGTAAGCCAGGTGCTTAACGCTGCTGCGCTGACATACGTTGCGTCTCTTTTCACAGCAGTGATGCAGCTTCTTTACTGGATATCAATTGTCGCTGGTGGAAGAAGAAGACGATAATTAATTCTTGCCCTGGCTTTTAAGCCAGGGCTAATATCAACGCCCCCATTGGGGGCTTTTTTTATGCAGGTTCTTTGAATATATCATTCTTTCCCTCAATGAAGTATAGGGCCAGAATCCAGAAAACGATCGGGTTTCCAGAACCAAACCATCCAGGGAACCTACTTCCATCTGGAAATTTCATCATCCGATAAATGAGAGAATGGGGCTAGATATTTTAGTAAAAGGAAGGAGGGACTGAGTCCTTTTTGAAGGACTCAGTCCCTTAAAAACCTGTCATCTGACATTTTCTTACCTATTTTTCCCCGGCTACTTTCCAACCAGCCAATCCTCACCTCTTCCTGTTCGTCAAAGTCAGGTACATAAGGCTTTATGTCCAACAGAGGGGTACCATCCAGAATATCAAGATTTTCAACATGCAGAATATTTCCCTCAATCGCCACCAGCTTCACAACTGAGATCCCAATCCCATTGGGTCGGCGGGGCGCCCTGGTAGCAAAAACTCCGTGCTTGACATCATCCAAGAACGGTTTAACCAACATATCCGGTGATTTTGCCTGATGAAAATAATATAATAGAATCACATGAGAAAATTCATCCAGGTCCTTTAGCCCTTCTTGAAAAAATGGGTCCAGCAGTACAGTGCCTTTTACCCCTGCTGCTGCCGCAGGTTGAATGGGCATTCCCTCCAACTCCTGGTGGGGGCTGTGAATAATACCAATTGATTGAAATATAACCTCATCCTTAGCCATTAAATTTGCCACTCCTCATGCCGTCAATTGGGTGATTAATCTGACCCCTGCCTTATGAACCTGACGGAAGTTAGCACCCTGCCCAACGGCTGCCAAAACAGCTGGGATATCCTCGACGATCGATCCCGCTAGTAAATTAACACCGAATTCCGCCATGACTGGACTTAACGGCGTTGAAGGTCCTAGAACCAAAATATAAGCTTCCGGTTTGCAGAGCTCCAATAGACCCTGCAGGGTATGGTTTATGAAAGTCATTCCGGTTATCGCAACCAGGTCTGCATCCGGAAGGACTTCCGGGGCTGCGGAGGCCGGCAGGTCTTTCCCTGAGGGGTTCAGGTCCAGAACAGTAAAATCTTCCAACTCAGCTCTTAGTTGATCCACAAATGGAAAATGCCCGACCAGAACTGCTCTTTTCCCCCGACCATGCTCTAGAATGGCCCCCTCCGCGTTCTGATCTACCCATCGGGAAGGTTCCTGAGGAAGTAATGCATTAATGGCAGCACATCCAACACTGCGTCTGAGAGGAATATCGGAATGGATCCAATCCGCCAATTCCAGGCCAGGTAGAGATGCCAGCTGACCAGGCTCCGGGATCGTGGGCACACCGGTATGATTATGATCCACCTCTAAAGTAGACGCCAGGCCGCACTGAATTCCATCGGGTTTTTCCACAACAACAGCTGTCCAATGTAAACCAATCCTCACCTCGCGGACAGGGCTGTCAGGCAGTTTCTTTATAATGCTTGTATACATAATCATCTTCTACTACTCCACCTTATTTGACAAAATCAATTATAATCCGCACGGAACTAAAATCAGGGAGATCCGTATATATAATTGATAAGGAATCTTCATCAGAATAGAGGGAAAATAATGGATATCAAACTTATCAAAGGAGTTTGACCAAAATACCCCCTCACGGTATAATGTCACGTCGGAAGTTGAAAATGAACTTTGAAGGAGTCACAAGAAGATGCCAAAACGGACGTATCAACCGAAAATCAGACGCCGGGCCCGCGTTCACGGGTTCCGAGCTCGTATGAAAAGCAAAGGTGGACAAGACGTATTGAAGCGGCGGCGCCTGAAAGGACGCTATCAGCTTGCTCATACAAAAAATAATCACGTCAAGAACGTTAACTGGAAGAGTTAACCCTGGCATGACCAAGTTCCCGTGGAACGGAGATTTCGACTAACAAGTTCAATTGAAATTCAGCGGGTGCGGCGATCAGGTAAATCCTACGCCCATCCGCTTCTCGTTTTGATATTACAAGCTGGGAATGATCCTAATTCCCGATTTGCAGTCACAGCAGGAAAATCCATCGGCAATGCAGTACAAAGGAACCGGGCCAAACGTTTACTCCGGGAAGCATTGAGGGAAGTGATAACTGATTTCCCACCTGGATACAAAGGTATCCTTATCGCTCGAAAACCGCTCGTGGACGCCAGCTGCAGCCAAACGAGTGCAGCACTGAAATCCCTGCTGAACCAGGCCGGAATCGTTTCCAGTAAATAAAATGGACAATCAGATCAGTTTGGAACACCCAGAACATATTCATCCTACTCAGGATCCGTTATTAAGGGATCTTGATGTGTCTGTTTGGACAATTCTTCGCTTTCCTATTCTGGCGCTTATCCTGCTATATCAAAAAACCCTCTCCAAGGCACTGCCTGGGAACACCTGCCGATTTTACCCCAGTTGTTCACACTATACATACCAGGCAATTTATAAGTATGGTGTCCTGAGGGGAGGATTAATGGGAACATGGCGTATTTTGCGCTGCAATCCCTTTTCAGAGGGTGGATTTGACCCTGTAAAATAGATCATGCATTAAAAGAAAACTATGATAAAAAATAAAAAAATTCTATTCATCATTATCCTGGCAGTTGTCGCCCTCACCCTGGGTGCCTGTACTGGACGGCGTGTTGTGGCAACTGGTTGGTCCGGCATTACTGTCAACGAGGAGACTGTCTATTTCTCCTACGGACCGCAAGCGTACGCGCTTAACCTTAAGAACGGCGCTCAGCAGTGGAAGTTCCCGGCTGAACCAATCAACGGAGTTGATTTTTACGCAGCACCGGTACTTGCAGACGATAATAATCAGCTGCTAATTGCTGGTTATGACGGTGTTATTTACAGCGTGAACCCGGTTAATGGATCAGAGAACTGGTCCTTTGTGCCTGCTGAAAACCGATATATTGCTCCTCCCCTGGCTACAGAAGATGGAATCTTCGCTGCCAATTCAGATAATAGCCTTTACGCCCTGGATTATGACGGCCTGCTGCAGTGGGAATTCGAAACTGAAAATCCCCTCTGGGCTTCACCGATCTGGTCAGAGAATTGCGGCTGTATCTACCAGGTATCAATGGATCATTATTTATATGCTATCAATCCAGAAAATGGAAAGCTGGTCTGGAAATCCGAAGACTTGGGCGGCCCGATCGTCACCAATCCTTCCGTTTCCGAAGATGGCTTAATCTTGCTAGCCACTTTTAATAACGAAGTCATTGCCCTCAATGAAGAAAGCCAGCAAGTTGAATGGCGCTTTCAGACATCTGACTGGGCTTGGGCTACCCCAATTATTGATGGTGATCAGGTATATGCCAGCGATATTTCTGGCACTTTCTATACCCTCGACCTGCACAGTGGTGAATTATTATGGCAGGTCCAACCCGGCGGAGGGATCTACTCCTCGCCGTTGGTACAAGATGGAATGATCTACTTCTCAACTGATGCCAGCAGTCTGGTAGTTATCAGCCAGGAAGGTGTTATCCAGCGCAATCAACCTGTAGATGGAAAATTGTTTGCCAGACCTGTCGGTGCGGGAGATAAAGTACTCCTGGCACCCTCAGAAGCAGAATTTTTCCTGGTAGCGCTGAACGAAAGTGGCGTTCAGGTATGGGGTTATCCCCCACCAAAATAATTAGTCTTAGTCGGATAGAACTGACTTTAGAATCAGAAATAGGAAGAAAACTATGTGGGATGCCTTTATTAGCTTAATGATTAACGCACTGCTCTTCATTTACAACCTGATTGGGCAAAACTTCGGCTGGGCCATCATCATCTTCACCGTCGTGGTGAGATTAGTGACCTATCCGCTGACTGCCAAACAAATGAAAAGCAGCAAAGCCATGCAGGATCTACAAAGTTCCAAAGAATGGAACGATATGCAGACCAAGTACAAAAATGATAAGGAAGCTCTGGCTCAGAAGCAGATGGAGATTTACAAAGAAAAGGGCATCAGCCCCTTTGGTTCCTGTCTCCCGTTGTTGGTCCAGTTCCCGATTATCATTGGTCTTTATCAGGCGATCATCCGGACCCTGGCGGTGACCCCGATCCAGCTGGTGAATCTGTCGAAACATATCATGGACGGTGCCAACTTGATTCCCATCAACAGCCAGTTCTGGTGGATGGAACTCAGTGAACCGGAACGCTTGCCCATCCTGGGTGTCGCAGTTCCTGTCCTGGCCATCCTGGTTCTGATCACCTCGTATATTCAGACCAAAATGGTCACCCCCACTGGCGGTGGAGGAGATAACGCCCAGGGCGCACAAATGACCCAGGCAATGACCCTTTATATGCCTTTCTTTATGGGATACCTGGCAATGACATTTGCCTCTGGCCTGGCGTTGTACTTCATCGCCACCAACCTGGCGACCATTGCTCAATATATGATCACAGGTCAGGCAAATTTCAAGAACATACTCCCTAAACTACCAAATTTTAGCCAGCTTGGCAGGCAATAAAATAGAGAGATCATCGGAGAAGGCTTATGAAGAATAATCGCGCAACCCTGGAAGTTATCGCTCAAAGCGTTGAAGAAGCCATCGAAAAGGGTTTGTCAGATCTGGGTTTACCTCGAGACGCGGTCGAGATCGATGTTTTGGATGAAGGTGGATCCGGTATCCTCGGCATTGGCTCTCGCCAGGCCCGTGTGCGCATTTCTATCTTGGGACAAGGTGACGATCAGGAACTGGAAGAGGGTCAAACACCTGTCAAGGAACCAAATACAGATGAGACTTTGAACCTGGTTGAAGAAATCGTATCCGAGCTTCTGGAAAAGATGAATATGGAAGCATCTGTAGAAGCCAAGTACGGTGAGGAGAGCGACAAATTACCTCACACTCCTATCCTGGTGGATATTACTGGAAATGATCTGAGTATTTTGATCGGTCGGCGCGCAAAAACACTCAACGCACTGCAGTACATCACTCGCTTGATCCTGGGAAAAGAACTCCAACACGGCATCCCCCTCAGCATCGACGTGGAAGGTTACCGCGAGCGCAGAGAACAACAGGTTCGCCAATTAGCCCATCGGGTTGCAGATCAGGTAGCCGATACCAAACGGCAACAAGCCCTGGAACCCATGCCGCCCAATGAACGGCGATTTGCCCACATGGAACTTCAGGATGAACCCCTGGTTTACACAGAGAGTGAAGGTCAGGAACCTTATCGGAAGGTAGTGATCCATCCGAGTAAGCAAGAATAATAATTTCAAAGCCCCTCCGGGGGCTTTTTTTTATCGGCTATAATCTCCTATCAGGTATAATTCAGCCATGAACCGCCCAGCTCCTGATTACCTGATTTTCGGACACATCACCCAGGATCTGGTGAAAGATGATACCCGTTTAGGCGGAACAGCAATTTTCAGTTCAATACTCGCCAGGCGATTAGGACTGGATGTTGCCCTGGTCACATCCTACGGCGCCGATCTAGATCTGGAAGCCCTGGACGGAATTCAGATCATAAATCAAAAAGGGCAAGTAACTACGACCTTTAAAAATATATATGGGGCAACGGGCAGGACTCAGATCCTGTTGGATAGAGCAAAGAGCCTGGATCCCTCCCTGATACCGGATAGTTTTCGGAGAGCAAAGATAGTCCATCTGGCTCCTGTTGCCAGGGAAATTGATTTACAAGCAGGGAGAAAGTTCCCAAGTTCTTCTCTGGCTTATTCTTTGCAGGGGTTGCTGCGGGATTGGGATGAAGCGGGGTTCGTTCATCCAGCTCCCCTTCCAGAACTGGACCAGGATCGACCATTGGACGGGACCGCATTCTTGAGTATCGAGGATCTTGGTTTTGATAGGTCAGGCCTTGAAGCAATCCGGGGATTATTTCCGGATCTCGTCCTCACAACCGGAAAAAACGGGGCCGAGCTCTATACAAAAAACGAAATGCAGCTGATCCCCACAGAACCTGCCCGGGAAGTTGATCCAACCGGTGCTGGTGATATATTTGCCGCAGCATTTATAATAGCGAAGAGTATCCTGGGTAAATCTCTCCCTGATTCCGCCCACTTCGCCAATGCCTTAGCAGGGATATCAATCACCCGTCCTGGGGTAGATGGCATACCAACTGTAGAAGAGATTACTGAAATACAAAAGGTTTATTAATTTATGGGATTTATCTATACCATTGCCAACCAAAAAGGCGGCGTAGGCAAAACCACATCGACCATTAACCTAGGCGCATTCCTGGCCTATTACGGAATGAACGTCCTATTAGTGGATGTCGACCCCCAATCCAATGCCACTTCCTCACTAGGTATTGATAAACAAGCAGTAAGGGGCGGCACTTACCAGGCTTTATTGGAAGATGGCAATATCCGGGATTATATTCTACGCAATCCCAAGCTCAAGTTGTCGATCCTGCCAGCTTCGCCTGATCTGGCTGGCGCTGAAGTTGAGCTGGTAAATGAAGTCGGAAGGGAAACTCTTCTCAAAAGAAAGCTGCTTCCCCTGGCAGAAGATTATGATTATATACTGATCGACTGCCCCCCTTCGTTAGGTTTATTAACCCTGAATGGCCTGGTGGCAGCAGTTGATGGCATCTTGATCCCTGTCCAATGTGAGTACCTGGCGATGGAGGGATTGGGTGACCTAATCGCCACTATAGAAAGGGTCCGACGGGTTATCTCTCCGGACTTGATCGTTCGAGGTGTGATCCTGACCATGTTCGATTCTCGGACAAACCTGGCCAATGATGTAGTTGAGGAAGTGAAAAAACACTTCGATGAAAAGGTCTTTGAGTCCATTGTGCCACGCAGCGTTCGCCTGGCAGAAGCACCCTCCTATGGAGTCCCAATCTCATTGTATTCACCCGGATCGATCGGGGCAAAAGCATACCAGGAACTGGCCAGAGAGCTCCTAGAGGGAGATGGCCACAAATTACCTGCGGTATAATTGGAACTAGCTAATACATCCACCAAAAAAGGTTAATTGAGAGTAAATAAAATCTATGGCAGCCAAACGACCCGGTCTCGGAAAAGGCCTTGACGCACTCATCCCCTCGCATCCAGAAGGTGAAATCCTGGAAGAATTTGGCGGAGTACTGGAAGTACCGCTAGCTTTGATATCCGCCAATCCCCACCAGCCCAGAAGATCATTTGACGAGGAAAAACTAAAAGAATTAGCTGCTTCGATTAAAGAACACGGCATTATCCAACCATTGGTCCTCTCTACCAAGGACGCCGATCAAGAACAAAAATACTCTCTAATTGCCGGTGAACGGCGCTTGAGAGCTGCCCACCTGGCAGATCTAAAAACCGTCCCGGCTGTATTACGGGAAGCAGATGGTCAAGATCACCTGCTGCTGGCATTGATTGAGAATGTTCAGAGAGCAGACCTTAATCCTCTTGAAACTGCTACCGCGTATCAAAGCTTGGCTGTAGAATTTTCACTCTCCCATGAGGAGATCGGAAAACGGGTTGGAAAAAGCCGCACAGCTGTGACAAATATTCTGCGCCTCTTGGATTTACCAGACGTGGTCCAGCAGGCAGTCCGAAAGAATCAGATCAGCATGGGCCATGCCCGGGCTCTTCTGGCTTTGCCTACTATAAAAGGGCAAAGCGCTGCCTTGCAAACCATCCTGACCCAGGATCTGAATGTCCGCCAAACAGAAACGCTGGTGACCCGACTTAAAGGCACAAAAAAACCCAAACCCCCTAAAAAAGATGCCAAATCCCCCGAATTAAAAGCCCTGGAAGAAGATCTGCAGTCCGCTTTAGGGACCAAGGTTCGCATCACCCGCTCAAAAAAAGGAGCCGGGACAATCACCGTTCACTACTACACAGATGAAGAACTGAACACTCTGATGGATCAACTCCTCAAAAAGTAATCATATCTAATATCATATTACGGAGATCGGTATGGATTCATTAACCCTGATCAATGCCCGTATATTCACCATGGATGCAGGCTCGAGTGAGGTATCCGGACTGGTCATCGAAAATGGCTGCATCAGCCACATACTCAAGGGTATTGAAGGGCAGGAACATCCTACCCGGGGAAATCTCGTCGACCTGGGCGGCAAAATCGTCCTGCCCGGATTAATTGACAGCCACCTTCATTTGCAAAAGTACGCTGAAACCCTGACAAAGATCAACTGCGAAACAAAAACTAAAGCAGATTGTTTGGAAAGAGTCCGGGAAAGAGGTCTAATCACACCTCCCGGGGAATGGATCCTGGGCCACGGCTGGAATCATAACAGCTGGCTGGAAGGATATGGGACAGCTGTTGAGCTGGATCAGGTCGCGCCCGACCATCCGGTATATCTGACTGGAAAATCACTCCATGTATCCTGGGCCAACTCTAGAGCATTATCTTTAGCCGGGATCGATAAAAATACACAAGATCCAGCGAGCGGTGTCCTCCAGCGGGACTCCGATGGAAACCCAACCGGAATCCTCTTCGAAGAAGCCGTTAAGGTAATTGAAGGGATCATCCCGACACCCACTTTAGAACAGGTCGCTTCTTCCATCCTGAAAGCTCAGGATTCCCTCTGGAAAATGGGGCTCACAGGAGTGCATGACTTCGATCGGGAATTATGCATCAAGGCTATTCAGTTATTAACTCAAGATGGTCTGCTTCACCTCCGAGTCCATAAAAGTATCCCAAGTGAATTCCTGGACCAGGCCATCCAGCTGGGTTACAGAACTGGTGATGGGAATGACTGGCTCTGGTTCGGTGGTGTGAAAGAATTCATGGACGGCGCACTTGGTCCCCAGACAGCAGCGATGCTGGAGCCATATCAAGGCTCCAGGGAAATGGGCATGCTGCTCAAATCTGAAGATGAGATCATACAATTGGGACGGAAAGCCGCTGATCATGGTCTGTCACTTTCCATTCATGCCATCGGAGACCTGGCAAACCGGACGCTGATCAATGCCCTGGAAGATATTCGCTCTTATGAAAAGGAATCCGGGCTTCATCCTCTACCCCACAGGATCGAGCATGTCCAATTAATTGATCCAGCGGATCTACCGCGGTTGGCAGAACTAGATATCATCGCCTCCATGCAGCCTATCCATGCTACCTCGGATATGGAAATGGCAGCCGCCTACTGGGGTGAACGAACTGTCTTTGCTTATGCTCCAAAAAGCCAATTCGATCAGGGAGCACTGGTGATCTTTGGAAGCGATGCCCCCGTCGAAAGCCCCAACCCCTGGCTTGGTATGCATGCTGCAGTGACAAGGCGGCGAATTGATGGCGCTCCCGGACCAGATGGCTGGCACCCAGAAGGGAGGGTGTCACTTCATCAGGCAATGACTGCGTTTACTGTCAATCCAGCCCGGGCAGCCGGTAAAAGCAATTTGCAGGGAAAACTCATTCCTGGATACTGGGCAGACCTGATCGTTATCGATCAGGACCCGTATAAGTGTCCAGCGGATGATCTGGCGGGCATACAACCCCAGGGCACGATGGTTGCTGGTAAATGGGTCTATCGCGATTTCTGATCTATTTTGAGTTTTTGTTAAACTGACGAGGAATAAGATAAGTGTCTACGTCTTCGTTCTTCTCATCACCGCGCTGGTATTTCTGAGTGCTGTACAAATTGCCCCTAATATGGAGGCGTGGTCGATATTTTAATTACACCAACCGAATATAAGGAAAAACACCTCCAATCAGGAAATTCTGAGGGAGGTGTTTATTTGTGTTTTAATTTTATCTGTTTTCCAGGAATTACTCACCAGCTAGAAATGTTTAATATAGATCCTGCGGCGTTTATGCTGCCGGGATTCAAAATATTTCCACTGGGACCACATTTTTTGATTCGTCTCCAACTGTGGATTTGCATGAACAGTTTTGACACCATGTTTTTTGCAGGCATTAAACAAGCTGACCATTAATAGGGCGTTCACCCCCCTGCCCTGCAGTTCTGGGACAACAGCTCCCAGGTAAGTATCGATCCGGTCAAATTTTCTCATCGCGCCGAGCAAATGGATAAAACCAAACGGGAAGAGCTGCCCCCGGGCTTTCTGGATCGCCCGGGAAAGAGTCGGCATTGCGACCGCAAAGGCAACCATCTTTCCATTCTCATCCAATACTGCCGGTACCAGTTCCGGAATTACAAAACCGAAATACTGTTTGACATAAGCTTCACGCTGTTTGTCGGTTAGATGAACCACACCATAAAGAGAACTGTAGGTCCGGTTAATGACCTCAAAAAGTTCAGGGGCG
>Ga0180436_10001146_pt1 | contig 26301 bp, 15 predicted proteins | sample SS_ome_2_FD_132434 | JGI IMG/M metagenome (GOLD analysis project Ga0180436, IMG submission 132434) | Hypersaline lake sediment archaeal communities from the Salton Sea, California, USA - SS_3_S_2 metaG | ecosystem: Environmental > Aquatic > Non-marine Saline and Alkaline > Hypersaline >... | reverse complement strand
ATCCCTAATGCTTTTTTCACTTATTTCACCTTCCATAGGCCCAAGTTTCATCACGTTGATTGCTCCCGCAGCGGATGCCATCTTCCCGGCATCGAGCAATGACTTTCCTTCAAGAAGACCACAGAGCAGAGCAGCATCGAAACAATCGCCCGCACCAGTCGGATCGATCTCTTCCACTTTGTATAGCGGGCAATCCACCTTTTCTTCTCTCGAATAGAGCGTTGTACCCTTGCTGCCTTTTTTAAGCGCAAGCACTTCCATCTGCTCATATTCAAACAGTTTTTCTATACCTTTGTCTACGTCCTCTTCACCTGTAAGCATTTTAAGCTCGTCTATCCCCGGCATAAGCACAGAACAGTTTTCCAAAACATCACCCAGCACTTCATCTGCAGTTCTTTTCCCGAGAAGTTCAGGACGAATATTCGGGTCAAACGAAATCCTAGCTCCCGCTTTTTTGAACCCCAATGCTGCATCGATGATTTTCTCCTTGAATTCATCCGTCGCCATCATCGAACATCCCATTATGTGAAAATATTTTGGAGAATCGATATCTTTGATATCAAAAGGTTTAGGGTTTACTGCAGGTGTGTTTCCTATATGATAGATGAACTTTCTTGAACCATCGGAAAAGTATGTGACAAAAGCCACCGCAGTTGACTCAAAGTCATCCTCATGCACATAGTCGACGTTTACACCGTCTTTCCTCAATCTGTCCAAAATGTTTTTGCCGAAGTCATCTTTGCCCACACCGCCGAAGATACCGCTTGTATGACCAAGTCTTGCAACGGTATCGATGAATATTGCGGGTGCTCCGCTCGGGAAGGGTCCTCTGAAATCACCTTCCTCATAAAGCTCTACACCGATGTTTGGACGCATTATTTCTACCAACATCTCTCCCATTGTCCATATCTCACACATATTCTATCCCCTTATCCTAAGAAAGCTTTCTTTAAGAATTTAAGCGATTCAGTTATATTCTTATCCATAGTTGCTTCGTCAGCACCTCTAGATATATCTCTCCAGACCTTAATATCCTCACCGACTTTGCCGCCCATCTTTATAAAAGGCTCCATCACAACTCCACCTGTGAATCTTATATCCCTCAGGGCTTTTCCGATGTCGTTCCACGGAAGTGAGCCTGTACCTGGGAGATTTCTGTTCCCTTCGCCGATATGAACATGCCCGAGTTTATCTCCAGCATACCTTAGAGCATCTGCGATGTTTTCCTCTTCGATATTCATATGGAAGGTATCGAGCAGAATCTTTACGCTGTCTAAATCCACATCCTTACAAAACTTAACTGCTTCTTCACTCGTATTCAATATATTCGTCTCAAATCTATTTACGACCTCGAGACAATAATCTATTCCTAAGTCTCCTGCGACTTTTCCGAGAGTCTTTACACTTTCAACCCCTCTTGCCCAGATGCCGGGTTTATCCAAATCATCAAACTCGCACGGCCAATAGGTATAAAGCACTCCGACGAGAGCCCGGGAGTCCAATTTATCCATTTGCTTCATGATATTCGTCAAAAAATCTATTCCCGCTTTTCGGACTGATGGATCTGAAGACCCCACATCCTTATCCTTCGGCGGACCAATATTAGAGGATATTTCTACATCTAAATCCTTTGCCTGCGCTTTGAGTTCATTTATCTCAGCATCTGACATAGTAAGCAAATCTCCAGCTGATATTTCCAGAATGTCAAACCCGCAATTCTTTACTTTCTTTGCAAAAAACTTATAATCTCCGTGCCACTCACTTGTCCAGTATGCGAATAGTGTACCAAATTTCATATTTTTACCTCATTTCAAAAATCATATACAATTCAAATAGTCATGTCAAACTAGCCTTTTACTGCCCCCATAGTAAGACCCTTTACGATGTATTTTTGGGCGAATGCAATAAATATTATAGCCGGAATAATCGCCACAACTGCAACTGCCGACATCTTACCCCAATCCAATGAGTAGTAGCCGATCGAATTATAAATCTCAACCGGAAGAGTTCTTGTGTCGAATCCGGTGATATATAATGCAAACAGGAAGTCATTCCACATAACTATAAAAGTCAATGCACCGGCGGCGAATATTCCTGGAGCGATTGTCGGAAGCAAGACATGTCTTAAAAGCTGAAACCTTGAACATCCGTCAATCTTTGCCGCTTCGTCCAAATCTATCGGTATCTCATCATAGAAGCTTTTCATCATCCAAACAATGAGCGGCAGGCAGATAGTCAGATACATGATAATCATAGAAAAATAATTATCCAGCATGCCGAGTTTGCTGAAGATAATAAAGTATGGTATTACCAAGGATATCGGAGGTATCAATCTCAATGATAGAATTATTCCCTGCGATATTCCCTTACCCTTAAAGTTATATCGCGACATGGCATATGCTGAGAATATTCCCAGAGCTATAGCTACTATTGTTGCTGCAAGTGCGATTATAAGGCTGTTGCCGATCGCTTTTAAAACATCAGTGTTTAAAACCTGCTCAATATAGTTGCTTAGCGTGGGCTTAAACCATATTGTTGGAGGATTCGATAGTGCGTCTTTTTTCATTTTGAAAGACGTGAATACAATAAGCAAAAACGGCAGCATGCTAAGCACACTGTATGTGCATAGTACGAAGTAAACTACAATTTTAGATACTTTTTTTCTTATCATTTTCCTGCCTCCTTAAACTGATTTTCATATTAAACGTTATATACAAGGCTCCCGTTACAATAGCAACAAGCAAAAAGAATATGACTGCTGCTGCGGATGCTTTGCCCATATGGAAAAACTCAAAGCCTTGAGAAGAAACATACAGGGATAGATTTTCTGTAGAATACCCCGGTCCGCCTCTCGTAAGAACAAACATCTCATCGAACATCTTAAGTGCATCCATGAATCGAAATATGAAGGATACGAATATAACCGGTTTTAGGATCGGTATTATCACTCTTCTGAGTCTCATCCAAGTGCCTGCACCGTCTATCTTTGCCGCTTCGATTATATGTTCTGAAATCGTGCTCAATCCCGAATACAATATCAGAATCGTGAATGGCGTTCTCAAGAAGATTTCCATAATCATAACACCGATAGCTGCATTCGTTTGTCCTTCAAACATATTGAAAACAGGTAGATTCAGCAACTTAAGAAATGCATTCAAATACCCGAAATTCACATCATAAATTAGAGTTTTGAAAGTATATGATATAACAACCGGTGCAACCATATACGGCACCAGCATCAAAACCCTGACTGTCGCTGAAAACTTTGGAGCAATGTTCTTGCTGTATAAAAGATAGGCTAATGTGAACCCAAGTATTACTTCTGCAGTTGTTGCAATAAGCGCAAAAGAAACGGTAAATGTAGCTGCATGGATAAATCTGCCATCGGACAAAAGCGTTATGTAGTTTTTTATTCCTATAAACGGCTGTGCTTCCGCAGTCAATTCGAATTCAAATAATGAGATAAAGATACTATACAATATAGGCAAAAGCCCAACAATGACGACGACTGCAACTGTAGGCATAGTATATTTATATGCTATCCATTTGTTTTTTTCCCCAAGCAAAACAATCACTCCTTTTTTTGTGCGTTAAATACTTTTTTGTGTTTTAATATGACTCGGCAGCATTTTTACATGCTGCCTTGTCAATCATCATTTTTTACTCAGCAGGCGCGTAACCTATTTTAACCAGTTCCGCTTCTGCGTCTATGCATGCTTGTTTTGCATCCTTGATTCCTGCAACAACATTATTCATCTCTTTAGCGATAATGTCTGTTGCTTCACCATATTTAGCATGAAGTAGTGATGGTGAAGGATTGATTCCCTCTGTCATCATATAAAGCTGTGCGTCGATAAATTCTTGACTAGGCATCGCAGCAATATAGTCCGGATCTGAGTAGATAGATTCTCTAGCAGGACATCCATATTGCGGAGCCATCTTTTGCATCAATGTCGGAGAAGTCATCCATTGAACGAGCAACCATGATGCATCTTTGTTTTCTGACGCTGAGTTGATTGACCATCCCCATTCCCATAGAGGATCTTTACCATCAGCATTCATTGGAACTGGTGCAAAATTCACTTTATCCGCAACTCTTGAATTGTCAGGGTTTGCTGCACCAGGAGCTCCGGCGTTTCCACCGCAAATCATAGCTACCATACCTTGGCTGAATGAGTCATTAACGTCTGTCCAAGCCCAGTTTCCCGATCCAGGAGGTCCATATTTTACGCACATTCTTGAATAGTAGTCCATCAGTTCAAACCCGCCATCAGTATTGATAAGCGCATTCATACCATCAAAGTCCATCAGCTCAACATTCATCCTGTTTGCTGTACAGAACATATCCCAGCCGCCTTCACCGGTTCCCATAGTTCTTTCGATAAATGCATAAGTATCAACTTCACCGGCAGCACGAGCAGCTTCGATTTTTTCAGCAGTAGCTTCAAGTTCCGGAATTGTTTTCGGAACATCTAAACCAAGCTGATCAAATATGTCTTCACGATACCAAAGCAAGAAATATTCGGCAGTATATGGAATATAAACCAATGTTCCATCGTGGCTATAACCTCCGGCAATAACGTCTTTCGGATAATCAGCCATGTTGTAATAATCTGCATCTGTAAGTGCGGGATTGTCCAGATAGGGTTGAAGCGGCTCTAAATATGAACCAGCGACAAACTCTTCACGGTTTGAAATGCCGACGTTGGATACATCATATTTTGCTGATCCAGCTTTGAAGTCAACTAACTGTGCGCTTTTTCTGTCTGCATCGTTAAGCATCTCAAATTTGACTTTCATGCCTGTCAATTCTTCGAATTCCGGAATATACTTTTTGTATATCTCCGACACAGGCATTGCTGTACACACAACAGTCAAAGTTGTTCCTTCGAACTGCTTCCAGTCAATATTTCCATATTCACCAGCTTCAGCAGGTTCAGCAACTTTTGCCTCTTCTTTTGTTTCAGATGCAGCTTCTTCTACATCTGCTGTTCCTGGTTGGCAGCCTACGAATAATGTAAGTACCATTACCAAAACAAGAACGAGTGACAACAATCTACTTTTTTTCATTTTCTTTCCCTTCCGTTTTTTTATTTTCTTATACCAAGGTTTTCTCCTCGGTATAAACTAAAAATCGATAAAAACCAAAACCATTACACACGTGTAACATAGGAAGTAAAAAAATTACCCTTTCATTTACACGTGTAACATAAATATCAAAAATTAATGCCCTACCAAATAGTCTTAAGCATATTATGCTTATAAGTTTTTTAGAGCATATTCTGCAATGTCCAGCACTTCTATATCTATATCTTTTTGTTCAGCCGCCTCTTCAAATACTTTTTTGCAATTTGGGCAAGCGGTAACCACTGTTTTTACTTCTTCATCGATAGCTTGTTCAATTCTTTTTGCCGCTACGCAAGATGCGATTTTTGGATATGTGAGATTAACGCATCCACCTGCCCCGCAGCATTCTGCTTCATCCTTGCTGTGGTGAAACTCCACTACTGAGCCGCCCGAGCAAGCCTCAATTATCATCCTTGGAGTGTCATATATCCCATGTCCTCTTCCAATGCGACAGGGATCATGATACATAACTTTTTCTTCTTTCTCTTTTTTAAAATCGATCTCTTCGTTTTCAATCTTTTCTCCGATTATTTCAAGAACATGTTCAATAGTAATGTCTTTTTTATTTAGCAAGTTTTTGTGATTCTTCAAAAAATCATATGTATGCGCACACGAAACAACAATTCTCTTTGGCGACAGGGCATTTATTTTGTCAAAATAGCCCTTTATCCATTTATCCGCATCTTCCGTATATCCAAGTTCGCTTAGAATAATACCGCTGATATCCTCAATACTCTGCATAGTGTAATCCATTTTCGTGTTCTCAAATATCTCGCAAACACTTCTGATTATATCTTCTTGTCCGTTTTTTAGAGCGGTTCCAGCAATATAGAGTATGTCGCAATTTTTTTTGTCATAGATCTTTTTATTAAACATGTCATTTTCAAGCTCTCTATTTTTCATCAGGTCTTTGGCAGCTTTTTTGATAACAGCAGGCTCTTTTCCTGCCTTAATCATTTCACGTCTTCCCTCAAGAACCATCTCGTCCTCCGGCCAGCTGAACTCACACAGCTCTTTACAAAGTCCGCACTGTGAACAATGGAAAAGCCGTTCAAATCCCTCTTCATACCAATCAGCCATTCCCTCGTTTATTCTCGCTAAATTGATTGCATATCCTCTTGGTGTGTGAGAATCCAATTTCGTAGCCAAGAAGGTTGGACAAGCGTGTCTGCACATAAAGCAGCATCTGCACATCTTAATCGTCTCAGTTGTTTTTTCATTAAATAGCATTTTTCTCTCCTATATAATCTCGTATTCAAATGTTTTATGTTCTAGGCTCAGTCATACAGTCTGCCCTACAGACCCAGTTTCCCGGGGTTTAAGATTCTCTTTGGATCAATAGCTTCTTTAATATCTTTTATCATAGCAAAGCTCTGCTCCCCATAGATTTCCTTTATAAACCTGCCGTTCCTTATTCCAATACCGTGATGTTCGTTTACAACGCCTCCGTTATCAATCGAAGCTCTTGCACATGCACTCAGCATCCTATGATAAACATCCAAAGCTTCTTCTTTGTCTTTGGGTATATCCTTGACCAAGAATGTTGGATAGAAGCTTGCACCCCAGTCATACCAATGTGAGAAATGTGCATGGAATACAGCTTCGTATTTTTCGAACCCATCTTCGACCGCAGATTTCATCGCCCAATAGACTTTCTCAATATCCTCGTATGAGGCAACAGTATCAGTAACCGCTGTCATCCACGGTTCACATACATAATCTAACGGCGGGTAGTATGATTTCAATCTGTTATTCCACCACTTCCACGCCTGTTTATCTCCGAGGTCAATTCCTCCTGCTTCTTTAAAAATCCTGTCTGCTTCACTTGTCTGTGCATCTACTACAGAGCCGACTCCATCAAACCCAACCATGAAGAAACATCCTTCACCTTCCACGTTGTACTGTTTTGTCAAAATATGCTCGGTATCTTTCTCATCATAAAACCTCATAATACAAGGCAATAAACCATTTACCATTATCTTTCTTCCCGCTTCGATACCCTCTTCGAGATTTGGGAGCAAATATGCCAAAAAGCTTCTTTTTTCCGGCATTGGATGCACTTTAATAAGCGCTTCGGTCACAATCCCGAACACACCTTCGGCTCCGATAAACATCTTTGAAAAATCCGGTCCTGTGGAATGATGGCTTACCGGAAGGCTCGTAAAGAGCTTTCCGTCCGGAAGTACAACTTCGATTTTCCTGACCATATCTATCAATTTCCCATACTTTGAGGACAAGACTCCCGTTCCGTTTGTACTTATAAATCCACCGACTGCGGAAGTATGATATGATGCCGGAAAGTGATTCATAGTAAATCCATGTTTGTTAAGATATTCTTCCAGATGTTTTTGCAGCATGCCCGGCTGTACCAAGACAGTTAATGACTTTTTGTTAAGTTCAATTACCTTATCCATTTTCTTAAGATCAACAACAATTCCACCGGTAATCGCAAGTGTTCCGCCGCCGTCTCCTGCTCCTCCGCCTCTCGGGATAACAGGCATATCGTAGTTGTTGCACAACTTAACGATTTCCACCACTTGTTCTTTGCATTCAGGGAAAACTATCGCCAACGGCTCGGGTATTTCCACATCGTTGAACATAGTGTATCTGGTTATCCACCAAACGTCCAAAGACTGGCTTTTCTTTTCTATTGAGTCCGTATAAACGTTGTCGTCCCCAACGATATCTCTAAGTTCATACAAGAACAGCTGCTCACTATATTTCATCTTCTTTTGCATTTGTCTTTTCCGTCCTTTAAAAATTTTATGTCTAAAGCGCACTGCCGACAGGTGCCCATTCAATCGGAATTCCTGCTTTTTCGGCAATAGTCTTCAAATCTGTCATTGTTTTTTCCTCATCAAATATCGATGGAGATGGAGTTTTATCGTTTTTTACACAGTCGATAAAATGCAGCATCTCATAAACGTAGCCGTTGAAAACATGGCTCTGGTTTTTGCTGATCGGATTCCAATCATGTGTCCAGTGCTCTCCAGAATCTTCACAGTATGAGATCACTTCACATGCATTTTTTATAATCACGCCTTTTCCTTTATCGGACACCATTTCTATTCTTTCAGAAAACTGGCCCGGTCCTCCATATGTTCCCCAGCCCAAAGTACCTATTGCTCCGCTTTCGAATTTAAGCAACGCACTTAATGCTCCTGTACTTTCGCTGTTTCTGAATGATTTCGCCTCAATCTCTTCTATGTCTCCACAATAAGCTCGAACTATATCCAAGTTATGACATTGCCATTCCAGCATACATGTGTAGAATGTCGGAAATACGGTAAAGCCGTGCATCTTAGATTCTATTTGAATTATGTTGCCAAAGGTTTCGGTATCAGAAACAATATCCATCGCTCTTTTATAGGCAAGTCCATGTCTCTTCTGATGTCCTACTTGAGCTACTAAACCCATTTCCTTGGCGACCTTCGCTACTTTAATCGTATCTTCAAGGTAGGAAGAAGAAGGTTTTTCGATAAAGATTGGCAATCCCCTTTTCATAACATTGATGCTTACTTCAGGTGCATATTTTCCGCCAACACATACGATTACACCATCAAGCTCTTCCTTTTCAATCATTTCATTATAATCGGAGTAAGTCTTGCTCCATCCGTATTTAGATGCCAGTCTGTCCGCCCTCGATTTGTCCAGATCGCATATCGCAGCTCTTTCAATATCATCGAAAAAATGCAGTGATAAACTCGGATAATGATTTGCCTCAGCAAAAATCCCCGCTCCTATGATTCCCAGTCGAAATTCGTTTCCGTCTTGCATAACACTACCTCACTTTATATTTATAAATGCTTCTTTATGATCTTAAAATTTTGTCAGTCAGCTCTTTATATCTGCTAAACTGTTCATTATAAAACTCTGTATTTTGAAAATTCGGTTTCAAGACATTGTTATCTTTTTCAACAATGTCTTCAATCAGGTCCTGAATATCAGTATCCGCTGTTCCAATAAGTGCAATCAAGCAAGCACCGAATGCCGCATCACCTTTCTTTGGAAGAATGACATCCTTCCCCAATACATCAATTATGATCTTTAGCCATGTTTCACTCTTCGTCCCCCCGCCGATCACCTTATACTCTTCACACTTATCATATATTTCCGGATAAGTCGTTATAACATCCTTTATCGAAAAGGCAACTCCCTCGAATACTGCTCTTGCGAAGTGTCTTCTTTGATGCCCTGCATTAATTCCGCTGAACATACCCCTTAACGCCATATCCCAATATGGTGCATCTTCACCCTGTAAATACGGATGGAATATCAATCCATCCGTTCCCGGTTTGACTGATTTCGCTTCTCTATCGATTAGCTGATACGTCTCTCCCGTTTTTGGCATCTTGTTGTAGAAAACATCCCTAAGCCATCTGACTGATTGAGCACAGAATCTAGTATTGATATCGAGCACAATGCCCTCACCTGTTACTGGTTTCCAGCAATAGTGTTCCATCGCTGTACTGTACGACTTTTCTTCAACAACAGTCGATATTCCGCAGGAAGATCCCAATCGGATTTTGCATTGTTTCCCGTTTACTACACCTATAGAAAACAACTCCGTTGTCGCATCGCTTCCCCCAGCCACAACAGGGATTCCTTCTTTAAGTCCTGTCTTTTCTGCGGCTTTCTCATTTATGTTTCCAATTATTTCAAAAGAATTGAGAATCTCGGGGAACTTCTCCTTTCCCAGACTGAAATCGGCAATAATTTTTTTTGACCATGTTTTACTCTTAAAGTCATATACGGATGATCCGGATGCATCACTATGATCTGTAGCGATCTCACCCGTTAGAGCAAAATTGATATAGTCCTTTGGATATATAAATTTATATGTATCATTCCAAATTTTCGCTTCGTGTTTCATAGTCCAAAGAATCTTAGGCAGCGTACACATCGTATTGATTGGATTATATGTGATTTCCTTTATAGATCCATATTCTTTTCTATTAAGCATCTCTGCTTCATCTACGCATCTCGTATCATTCCAAAGTACCGAATCGGCTACCACTTCTTTGTCTTTCCCGATAAAAGTCAGCCCTCTCATCTGTCCGGTTGTACCAACAGCCGTAATATCTTCTAAGTTGACCTTGATTTTTTTAAGAGTGTCTATGAATGCTTTATACCACACCTTTGGGTTCTGGGTTACAGAACCACTTTCTGCTGCATTCACATCGTACTCACTCGAATATGAGCAAATGATTTCACCTTCTGTAGTTATAACACAGCATTTGCATGAGCCGGTTCCTATGTCGATTCCTAAAACATATTTACTCACAGAAAGTCTCCTTGAAATATTTTAAAAATATTATTCAGTATATCTTAATGAATTTTCGTCAATATTTTACACGTGTAACTTTATAAATAAACTATCATATCATTTTATTGTTGTCAAGTACATTTTTCAATTTTTAATCTATATTTTCGTAATATTGAATTTTATTCTACACGTGTAGCATCTATACAGTAAAAATTCCCTCTATTTCGATATTTTCGCCCAGCGTCTTTATTTCCAAATCCTTTGATTCTGTTTTATCATTGAATACAACAAGGAATTCACAACTCTCTTCGCTTATTGGGAAGGGTGTCCAGTGCCATGTCGCCTTGTGGAACACGACTGCCTGCCCTTGCTTAATATAAAAAGCCCTCACATCTTTGACACCATCACCATCAGCATCAGGAAGCCCGGCGAGTATCAGTGAATCGCTTTTCAGACAGACGAGCAATTCAGGAGTTCTAATGTGTCTTTCAAGCTTGTCTGTAGTATATTTCCTTTTATGCCCAATTAAAAATCCTGTACTGACTGTGTCACTAAAATCAATTTTTGCGATTTTACCGAAATAGGTTATGACACTATCATCCGCCATCGGAATATCGCCATAATCCGTTAAAACCTCGCCATAATTCTTAAAATTCTCCGCACTCAACAGAACCGGTTTAATAGTCATTAAATCGACCTCACTCTCATCATTTATTCTTATGTTTTTATGACTGTCTGATAATAAGCTCCGAGCGCATAACAATGTGCTTCGACTCTCCGGTATATTCCCCTTCAATCCTATCAAAGAGCATATTAACCGCTTGGTCTCCCATTCTAAACCTGTCCTCGGATATTACCGTGAGTTTCGGTTCGACAAAAGTTGTCCATATCGGATCATCATATCCGACCAAAGAAACTTCTTCTGGTATTCTCTTACCCATATCTTTGAGCGATTCCAACACAAGCTCCATATGGGTGCGCGTAGTACAAACGACACCGTCAATATTGTTTTTTTTCGCAAACTCTGCAAAGGCATTCTTATTAAACTCATAATTGTGATCAACGGTTTCAATAATTAAACTTTCCAGATTATAGTCTTCAACAGCATTCAAATATCCTGTACGTTTATCCAAATCGGCTATTACATCCGGATTATAGCCCATCAAAGCGATTCTCTTTTTCTTCTTATTCTCAACCATATATTTTATAGCATCATATATTGCATTGACAGTATTTGAAACAACGGAGTCTGAATCCAGCTGTTCTATTCTACGGTTAAGCTGCACCAAGTTTATTCCTCTGTCCTGAAGTTGTCCGATGTACCTGATGTTTTTATTTCCGCACGGCACCATTAGAATGCCGGTGACTTTTTTCGATGTGAAAACCTGGAGGATTTCCTTTTCCCTCTCGACATCCTCTTCACTGGAACCCAAAATCATGGTATATCCTCGTTCGTGTATTCTCTCGTTGATACTTCTTATCATCGGCAAATAGAACTTACTCAAAACAGGTATCAACAATCCAATAGTCTTGTTGCTCTGAAGTTTTAATGATCTTGCGAGCTCATTTGGAGTGTAATTCAATATGTCAACAGCACGGTCAATTTGGGCTTTTAGCTTATCCGAAACATAGCGTGTATCGTTTATATATGCAGAAACTGTTGCCCTTGATACTCCCGCTAATTTCGCAACATCCTCGCTGGTAGGCTGTTTCACTATATTCTGTTTTTCGTTTCGCTCGTTATCGTTTGACATTATTTTGAGAAGCTCCTATTTAAATTTTCTAATTTTATTATATCATAGATTTTTAATCTAAATCTATGATAATTTTCAACGCCCCGCTTGCTGGATCTTTTAAAAGATTATATCCATCCAGCCACTTGGAAAACGGCATAAAATGAGTCTGTAATTCAGCCAATCTCACCTTTCCCTTTTCTACCAGTTCTACGGATTTATAATAATCCTGCCATGTGTACATCAACGACCCGAGAACATTCAGTTCGCAGTCCTGTACTTTTATCATCCTAACCGCTGGGTCTCCGGAATAGACTCCCGGAACAACAACACATCCTCCCCTTTCGGTGTAGTCAATACAGTCGTTAAGGGGCTTCTCCTTTCCAACACACTCAAATGAAACTTCAGCTTTTTCTTTACCAAAAAGATCATCTAATTCGGCGGCGTTTTGTGCTCTGATTCCGCATTTTTCAGCTATTTTAATTCTATCTTCATTTATATCGAATACTGTTGCATTCTTTGCACCATTTAGCATCGCTACCTGTGCGGTAAGATTGCCGATAGTTCCTGCACCCATAATCAGCACTTCTTTATTTTCAATATTCGGAACTCTGCCTACGTTATGCACAGCAACAGCCAAGGGCTCAATCATGGCAGCGTCTTGCGGTTTTACTCCGCTTTTAAGCTTGATAACCTGCTTTTCATCCACAACAAAGTACTCAGCTCCGCCTCCTGTAAGTGCACCACCAATAAACATCAATTCATCACATTGTGCAATAAGACCTGCTTTACACTTTTTACACTTGCCGCATCCAATCGCAGGTTGGACCACCGCAAGATCCCCAACCTCTATGTTTTTTACATCGCTGCCTTTCTCTGCGACAAACCCACAGAATTCGTGTCCTTGCACCAGAGGAAAGCTGACCAAAGGGTGTTTTCCTTCAAAAACATGCAGGTCCGATCCGCATATCCCGATTTTTGAAACTTTCAGCAAAACTTCGTTCTTTTTCGGCTTCGGTTTATCAACTTCCCTATATAATATCTCTCGTGCCTTGGGCATATATGCCTGTTTCATCATGGACCTCCATCCAAGTTAATATAATCATTATACCAGATCAATCTATCTGTTTCTTTCCTTAAGCTCGCTTAATATTCTTTTATGAAACTCTGCATCTATATTGAAAAATGATATCACAATCATTGCCAGTATGAATAGACCCACCGGAATAAGTGTCATGTTTATTCGTATACCCAAAAGAGCAGTGCCTGTTTGAGTTTGGTTTGCTATATATCCTGTTTTTGCTAAAACATTACCCACGATAAATCCGGCTAATGCGGAAGCTACTTTCATGATAAGGAAAAATACACCATATTGTATTCCCTCTCTTCTCAACCCCGTTTTCCATTCAGAATACTCTATAGTGTCCGCTACCATAGTCCAAGGGCAGAGCCAGTTTGTCGAAAGCCCGATTCCAGAGAAGAAGAGCAGACCTATGGTCAACCAGACATTTATTTCCCCGATAAAAAACAGAAGTGTACTTATAACGGTCATTATAGCCATACCGAGGTTATATGCGAATTTCTTGCTCGTTTTTTTGGATATCCATACGAAAATTGGTGTACCTATCGCTGCTGCCGTTACAAACAGTACGAGAAAAGCTATAGTCGCCAGGCCTTCATTTTCCAGATTATATTTGAAAAAATAGTTTATAACCGCAGCCTGCATACTCACTGCCGTTACACTCAATAGAACACCAGCAAGCAGGATGATAAACGGTCTGTTTTTACTTATTACTTTTATCGTTTCTTTGAAACTTACTTTTTGTTTGGGCACCTGATTTTTGACTCGTTCTTTTACAGCAAAAAAGCATACGAGTGTAGTGATTATCATCACAACACCATAGACAAGACCCATCATGCTATAACCGAGTTTTGGATTGTCTCCTCCGAGAAGATTGACCAAAACAAGAGTCGCTCCTGCGGCTATCAGCGTACCAATGATGCTGAAAACAGACCTCATTCCCAATACAGTAGTTCGTTCTTTAGAATCCTTTGTCAAAGTTGGCAGCATTGCCTGGTATGGCACTACAACAATAGTCAGCATAGTGCACAAAAACATAAACATAACCAAACCGTAAATGTTTTTACCCGATTGAACGAAATCCGGGGACTGCCAAAGCAGAAACATCGAGAGTCCCAAAGGCACCGCCCCGAAAAGGAGATATGGTCTGAATTTTCCCCATCTGCTTTTAGTTCTATCCGCAATACTACCCATAATCGGGTCAGAAATCGCATCCCATACTTTTGAATACAGTATTATTGCTCCCGCAAAGGCAGGTACTATTCCAAACACATCCGTAAAGAAGAACAATAAAAACAATGCTGTGGTTTGATATGCGATATTAAACCCAATGTCCGCCACTGAAAAACCGAGTTTCATCTTAAACGGCACCCTATCACTCGCTACTGCATTTTCCTTTTTCATTATCGACTTTCCCTTCCGAAAAATTCATCGTAAGAATTAATTCTTTATAATATATTTAGCCCAAAAAAACTCCGTTTTCCTTCAATGTTTTTTGAAGTTTTTCTATCGAAACTTCTCTCGGCAGCACATTATCACTTATACAAATTCCTGCAGCTGTTCCTGCCGCCTGCCCCGTCAGCATACATACAGGTTGAATCGCCCATGACGCCATCGCTTCATACTGACCAGAGATTGTGCTACCTGCCGTTATGACATTGTCTAGTCCCTTTGGCAGAAGACATCTGTACGGGAATGAATACCAATCATTCTTTAAATGGTGGAAGAAATTCTTATTGCCCTTTGGATCCCAAATCTCCATACGGTAAGTACCCGTAGCTATAGTATCCTCAAACTTTTTCGCCTCTAAGAGTTCATCCATAGCAATATGATAGTCACCTTTTATCCTTCTTGTTCCAATCATACCCATTGAAATTCCCGTATCGATTATATGTGAATCTTTGAATTCCGGTAGTTCTTTTTTAAACAGCAAGAAGATCTCTTTAATCTGACGTCTTTGTTCTCTTTCCCCATATGCTGCTTGAACAGGATCCAGTGGATTTACATTAAATACTCTTGTTCCGAATATATGGACAACGCCTTTGCAGAAAAGATGTACCGCTAATCCCTCTAAAGGAATATCGAGTTCACCGGATTTTCTCTTTTCATCATACAGCCTAACAGCTTTATCAAAGTTCAAACTATCAGTGTCTACTCCTGCAATACGCCAAGAGGTGGAGGACGGCATTATCGCACCATCAGAGGATCTGCCATAATCGGTATCGATACCTGATCTATGAATTATATCCGCACTGCCTGTTGTATCGATAACTATCTTTCCAGAAAACGATTCCCGCTTCAATAGGTTTTCAACCTCAACTTCTTTAATACTCTTTCCTTCCAAAACGGATTCTACAGCCAACGAGTTTACTCGCAAGTCCACTCCCGCTTCCTCGAGCATCTCTAAGAAAATAAACTTCAAAGCTTCAGGGTCATAAAAATACCACTTTGAAGTTGCGATATCGTTTCCTTTTTCTTCGTCAGGTACCCATGTATCGATTCCATCCGCAACGATCCCTCTCTCCTCGATTCCTCCGACTTTTTTAAGTCTCTCGATAACTTCTCTCGGGAATCCGGAATAGGACTGCTCAAGTTCTCCAATTTCAACAGCAGTTACAATCGGCCACATTGAGATAGGTATAAGTGTGGACATACCGCCTGCATGTGGATACCTTTCCACCAGAATTACCCTAGCGCCCTGCCTGCTCGCATTAATACTGGCGCTGATCCCCGCAGGTCCTGCACCAAAAACCAATACATCAGCTTGTGACTTTTTCAAAGACTTACTCATTTAAACATACCTCCAAATAGATAATGCCATGTTTCAAATTTTATGATTATGCTAAGATCGATTTGATATATTTTACACGTGTAGCTTATAATATTTTTTATATTATCAATCAATTAAATATTTGTCAATAGGAAGAATAGAAAATCTTTGAAAGTATATTTGACTCGTGTAACATTTTATGCTACATTACTATTATACTTTATTGAAAATTAGTTGCTTATAAAAACTATAAATCCATTTTTTAGGAGTCCAAAAATGAAAATATCAATTATTGGATCAGGGCTTTCTGGTCTTACAGCAGCTGCACTATTATCTAAACAAGGACATAGCGTCACTGTATTTGAACAACACAAAAAGGTCGGTGGCGTTACAGCAAGCATAAAAAAGGACGGATATACTTGGGATCTCGGTCCTATGATTCTTCCGGATTTAGCAGAAGATGAGCCCGGCGGATTGATATTTAAGAAGCTCGGTATCGAAAGCAGAGTGAAAACAAAGCAATCATATCGTGAGTATAGTTTTCCCGACTATCGTATTAAGAGAGAAAAGGAATGTACTAATCCTCAGTGGGTTAAGGATAAGTTAAAGAGCATATTCCCGGATGAGTCAAAAGGTCTGGATTCTTATTATCGTTATCACGAAAAAGTGATGGATATCAATGCACTTCAAACAAAGGGCGGGTTATTCAATATAGCAAAGCTGTTGATTAAATATTTCAGTTTAGGCAAGAAGAAATCATGGAGTGCGCAGGATTTAGTCGATTACTACTTCAAAGATAAAAAACTCAAGGCTTTTTTCATCAGTATATTGGCGGATTATGTCTGCAGCACATCTGACTTTCCCGGTATCGCCATACCAGTGATCAACAGTACTGTGGAATTCGACGAAAGAACCCCTTTGGATTTTGGAAATCATGAGCATAGATCCTCCTGGAGAGTGATTGAAAACGGGACAATTACTCTTGTTGACGCTCTTGTCGATGTGATTGAAGACTACGGCGGCAAGATTATAACCGAAGCAGCGGTTGAAAAAATACGTATAGAGGATGGTAAAGCAGTCGGTGTCGAGTATAACGATGGGAAGAATGAATCCTGTGATATCGTCATAGCCAGCGGAGGTCTAAAAAATCTCTTTGAGCGAATGGTAGGCTATGAATATCTTACAGATGAATTTATCGAAAAACACCTAGCAGATCCTTCCTTGACCGAGTCCGTATTTATGCTCAATCTCGGCGTTGACTATGATGCGGCTAAATTGCAGAATAATTCTCCCATCTGTTATTACTATAACACTTATGATGTTGATAATAGCATTAAAGAATGCAAAGAAGGTATCTATCACAAAGGGGACGACGGCTTTTTAGTTTATATCTTTTCGGCTCATTCAAAAGACATGGCTCCGAAAGGATACCAATCTATGCAAGTGTATACCATAGCCCCTAACAACCCTGTCAACGGTGATTGGGAAAAAAACAAAGAGGAGTGGGCCGATCATCTATTAGGCCTTGCAGAAAAGCACTTCCCGGATTTAAGAAAACACATAGAAACAAAAGTTATATTGACCCCAAAAGATTTTCAAAATAGAACTCATTTGGATTTCCATTCTTTCGGCGGTTGTACACCAAATATACATGTTTCGCCTCCTAACCATAAAACACCTATCGAGAATCTATGGTTTGTTGGTGCTCAAAGCAATTCCTTCGGCGGCGTTACCGGAGCTATGACAGGAGCGGACAGAGTAGTAATTGAAATCTTAAAGGAGAAATAGGGAATGAAAGCAATCGAAAAAGGAACATTGAGGTTTACGGAAAAATGGGGATATGGTGCTGGCGAATTCAGCAGTAGTTTGTTTTGGATAACAATTTCTTTCTGGTTAATGAATTTTATCACGGATGAGCTTGGTCTTGCTGCTTCACTCGCAGGTGTTGCAATATTGATAGGAAAACTTTGGGACGCCGTTACTGATCCTCTCGTAGGACAGCTATCGGATATCACTAAATCCAGATGGGGCCGAAGAAGACCTTGGTTGCTCTTTGGGGCGATTCCCTTCGGAGCGGCTTTCTTTCTGATGTTTTTCAGTCCCGGTTTAAGCGGACAAACAGAAATATTTCTCTGGGTAACTTTTATATTCATGTTGCTCTGTACAGCATATACTTGTGCTATTATTCCGTACAACTCACTCTTGCCGGAGCTTACTTCTAATTTTAACGAGAGGTCTGCTCTTTCCGGATATAAGTCGGTATTCGCAGTTTTTGCTACTGCGGTAGGCGGTGCCTTGGCTCTTCCTATTATGGGATTGTTTAAAACCTCTAAAGCCGGATTTATCGGAATGGGAGCGATTTTCGGTGTGCTTATCACAATTTCTGTTTTGATTCCATTCTTCTCTTTGAAAGAAAAGCCTGTCGAAAAAATCTATCAAAAAGCACAAAAAACCAATATATTCAAGAAAAATGCAGAAGCTTTTAAGAACAAACCGTTCAGGACAATACTATACACCTGGGTTTTGATTACTATCGGCGTAACTCTTATTACATCTAACTTGGTTTACTATTTCAAGTATGTGTTGGGTGATAAGGAATTAATGATGCTCGCAAACGTCATTATGATTGCCACATCTCTGGTTTTTATACCCATAACAGTAATCCTCTCGAAGAAGATCGGGAAGAACATCACCTATGCTATAGGAATGATCGTATTTGTTGCATCACTTTTCGTATTATTCTTTGCAGGGCATATTGTCGGCATTACTTTGGTTTATATCCTCATGTTCTTTGCAGGATTGGGTCTTTCAACGCATTACGTTTTGCCTTGGTCCATAGTTCCGGACACCATCGACTATGGATATGCAAAGACAGGAATCAAGCAAGAAGGCGTATATTATGGAATTTGGTCCTTTATGATAAAGATTGGGCAGGCTCTTGCTGGACTCGTTCTCGGCTTATTACTCGATGCATTCGGTTTTATACCGGATATCGTTCAGACCAAGTCCTCTCTTCTTGGAATTCGATTACTGGCGGGTCCAATACCTGTGGTATTCTTCATCGCGGGAATTTGGTTCCTATTTAAATATCCAATAGGCAAAAAAGAATATGCAAAAATTCAGGCTGATATAGAAAAGCTTGAAACTGCGAAGAAATAATCCAGTATTCAATCAGAATGGATTTTGATTCTGAACTTTGGTGCTAATCTCATATTGTTGTCCATACGGATACCTCCTTTGGTCTTTTGAATCGGTTATCTAAACCTTTTCTATCGTACCCTTGGAGGTTTTCTCTTGTCAAAATACTATCTCTTTCTCCCCTCCACACGCATAGTGTGTGGTTTTCTCGGCCATAACAAAAACCCCCGACAGTCACCCATCGGAGGTTTATCTGATCATTCAGTTTTTCTGCTAACTTGCCAAAGGAGTTTCACCGGGCTCCGGCTCAGCTTCTGCCAATGGTGCTTCACTCGGTTCCGGTGTTTCACTCGGCTCCGGCGAAGGCTCAACAGTTGTTTCCTCCTCTGCCTGTGCATAATACCAGTATTCGAAAACCTGTTCGGACAATCCAAGTATTATCTCGCCGTTTTGGTCTATTGCAGTAATCGATACTAAGCCGCCCTCTTCGTCTGCCGTATATCCTGTCACAACAGCATAGGTTTCTTCGCTTATCTTTACCACGATAAGCTCACCGCTGTCGATAGTTTCAATCAGTGCTTCTGCTTCAACCTCTACAGTCGTAAGTCCAAAGGCTTCTTCGATGTCTTCCGCCGCCATAACTTCTTCAGCTTCTCTTTCAAGCACCGCTGCCACTGCCCATGTGTAGGAATCCACTTCGATCGTTTCCTCCTCCAATAGCTCTGTGCTCGGTTCAGGACTTACACTCGGCTCAGGTGCTTCACTCGGTTCAGGTGCTTCACTCGGTTCAGGACTTACACTCGGCTCCGGCGAAACACTAGGTTCCGGTATCGGCGTTGCGCTCGGCTCTGGTGTAGGCTCAAGTACAGGTTCAGGCATATCTTCAACATATTCGAGATAGTATCCGCCTCCGCCGTTCGTATCCACTGCTATAGCATCAACCGTCAGCCTTCCTGCATTCTTAACTTCAACCTTGAACTCATAGTCTGCTGTAACCGTAGGTGTAAAGGTTGTATTATCCTGATCTATCCAAGATGTAAACGCCACCCATACAGGTCTTCTCGCTCCAACTATGCGGTAGTAATACTTATACAACGCTTCCGTACTTCCTTCATATCCTGCTTCCGCTGTGATTCCGGCTGACAGATTCGCCATATATTCACCTTCTGTGCCGCTTACATCCAAGCCTGCATCAGCTATCGGCATGATATTGTACAGCGTAAATTCACATTCGCCATATGCATCCACAGCCGTTCTTCCAACGCTTCTTCCGTTTACCCTTATGTAGAACTTCTTCTGCCCCGTGCTGTCCGGAAGCGTAAGCGGCATATCGTCTATAGCTCCTGCATACGCACTCCAATCTTCAAGCACATACCATCTTCTGCTGTCCGTTGAATATTGAATCTGATATTCGCTTTCCTCTCCGTCCGCTTCATCCAGACTGATATCTATAAGCACATCTTCTCCGTAAAGGTATTTATCCTGATCTACGTATACATCGACTTCCGTTACCGGTTGATGAACAAAGTATACAGCGACTGCCTCATCGTACATATCACCAACATCGGTTATCCTTCTGCCTATAGCTTTTGCCTCCACAAGGAACTCATAATCGCCTTCAGTTCTCGGTCTAAACACTCCTCTTCCCGTTCCGTCCGGCTCATGCGTAAAGCGGCTGTATGTATACATCCATCTTGTCGTACCTTCCAGCCTGTATGCGAACCTGTATTCGGCATTGGTTGCGGCTCCTGCACTCGCTGTCAATACCACCTCACCTGTTGTGTCGAGATTGGTCAAGTCCACATTATCAAGCGTCACTTCTTCTAAAGGCATTACGGTTACAACATCAACCTGGATTATATCGCTCACATCGGCTGTGATTCTGCCTTTAGTTCTCGCATTTATCTTTAGCCAATAATGAGTATCCCTTGTTGTTGTCGGCAGGTCTATCGTCCTTGCGAGAGTATCATCCCCTGTTGCAAATGCTGCCCATTCATACCCGACAAGCTGTCTGTATGTCTTTCCGTTGGTCGAGTACATAACCTGCCATTCGGTATTCTGATCATCCGCACTGTCATTTGCATCTACGGTGATTTCGGCATTGACTGTTGTATCTCCCACCATATATATCGAATCATCATCCGTGATAACGGCTGTTACGCCGTCTGCAGGCAGGTCTCCGAAGTACAGATCCAATGGACTATCGAGTTCGTCCGCTGTATCCGCCGTTCTTCTTCCAACCGCTTTTGCTTCGACTTTGAACTCATATCTGCCTTCATACCTCGGTCTGAACGCTATATTGTCGGTTGTTGAGAACGCTGATGATACATACGACCATCTCCGTGCTCCTTGGAGTTTGTAAAGGAACCTATACTCTGCGGGTTTTCCTGCATCCGACACTGCTGAAAGCGTTACTACCTCTCCGTCCTCTAAGACCTCAGGCGATGTTTTATCGCTGAATATAGTCACATTGTATACCGGCATCGTTGTTCTTATCCATAGATCTACAGTGTCGTATACATCCGTCTTTGTTCTGCCTGTCGTCCTTGTATTCACTCTTATCCAATAATGGGTATCCCTTGTGGCTGTCGGGAGATAGAACGGATCCGGGTTGACCGTGACGCTTGCACCATTATCCGTGATGTTTTCCGTATTCCAATCATAGCCCTCAAGAGTTCTAAAGGATCTTCCGTTTGTCGAATACTGTATTTGATACTCGATATCATCCAAGTTATCGTTCTTCGTTATATCGAATTCCATGACTATCTGCTCATGGTTCTGATAATCCTCTTTCGGCAGATTGTCTATCTCGATTCCTTTCGCTCCGAGTTTTTCAAAGTACAGATAAGTTGCACTGCTTAGGGCTTCGGCATCCGCTGCTGTTCTGCCTTCGGCATATGCTTCGACTCTGAATTCATATTTACCTTCAAATCTCGGCGTAAACTGTGTATGCCAGTAATAGCTGTATCTCGGTGAGACATATGACCATCTCGTACCATCATTATACTTATATGAGAAGCGGTACATCGCCGGCTTATGAACGGTGCCGTCGACTTGTGCCGCAAGCGTTATTCCGCCTTCCGGCACGACCTGGCTCTGTGAATCGTCTCCTATTTGCCTAAACTCAACCTCCTCAATCGGTGTTGCTGTCTGCATCTCAACTTGACCTATCGCATATGCATCCACCGTCTTTCTGCCTTTGGTTCTCACTTGCATTTTGAGATAGTATACCGTATCTCTTCTTACAGCAGGCAAAGTGAAAGAGACAGTTCCTATGAATCCAGTAGTAAACTCATCTGGTTGTAGATGCTGCAATTCTCTAAACTCTGATAATGCTCTGAAGCTTCTTCCGTTTGTTGAGGACAGAATCTGATACTCTACATCATCAGTACCCATACTATCAGGCAGTCGTATCTTATAATTTAAGTATAATGTTTCCCCATTCACTGCATCCTTATCGTTCATCACGATATTCCATAATGCTTCAACCGGCTCTTTTTCAAAGTACAGAGCAAACGGCGCATAGTCATAATCTACCGCATCCGTTGTTCTTCTGCCTGCCGATTTCGCTTCGACTCTGAAGTAGTACGTGCCTTCGGTTCTCGGCGTAAACTGCACTGTATTATCCGTGCTGAACCTTCCGTTTATATACATCCATCTCGTTGAGCCCTGCAGACGGTAGCTGAACCGATATTCCGGTGTTTCGGCATATCCGTCCATATTCTCCGCCAAGGCACCTAAAGTTACGCCTTCTTCCGGCACCACTGTTGTCACAGCTGATGTATCTATCTCCACATATCCCATCGGCATTACCGTATATACATCGGCTTGAACCACGGCTGATTCGTCCGCTGTTGTTCTGCCTTTGCTTCTGATATTCACTTTTATATAGTAATGCGTATCCCTTCTTGTCGAAGGCAGCACATAATCCACGCTCATCGTATCGCCGGACTGCGGCACGAAGTCCTTCCATTCCGCATATTCCGCTGTTGTGCTCCACCTCGCTCCGTTTGTCGAATACTGGATCTGGTATTCCATATCGTCGGTTCCGTTGCCTGTTGCCGTGATCTCAAGCGGAACGGTCTCCGTCGGCAGATAGTTCGTTTTCCCTCCGGTTATCGCGACTGAAACACCTTCGGCAGGGACTGCTCCGAAGTAAAAGTCAATAGCTCCCATCTTGCCCATAACATCAGTTGTACTTCTTCCTTTGTTTCTCGCTTCAACATTAAACTCATAACTTCCTTCACTTCTAGGCTTGAAGATAATCGTATTATCCGTACTGAATCTTGTTGAAATATAACTCCATCTTGTTGCACCTTTCAACCTGTACATAAACCTATATTCAGGATTGAATCCTTCTCCTGCATAATCAGGATCTATGGTTGCATTGGCTTCCAGTTCTATGCCGTTTTCATCGTATACAATCGGATTGTCAAGCATTACAAACTCAACTCCATCCAGCTCTTTTATCATTATCTGGTAAGGAATATTATTTGCAATTGCAAAGGTTTCCGCATTCGAACCCTTATAACACAGGATTTTAACAAGCGGAGAATTTGTAAATGAATCCACATTGAGCGAAATAGCATTATTCTCAATTTGAACATTTCGCAGCTTTGCCGCATCTGAAAACGCATATTCCCGAATCATATCGATTTCTTTGGGAAGAACGATCGAGGTCAGTCCTGAATTGTAGAATACAAAGCTTTGTATCCTTGTCAATCCATTACCCAAGGTTATGTTTGATAAAGCCGGACAACTGCTAAACGCACCATTATTCAAAACTTGCAAAGAATCGGGCAGAACAACGTTGTTCAATAAATCGCAGCCTTCAAAAGCATTAAATCCGATAATATCCAAAGTTTCCGGCATAGTAACCGAGCGTATCTTATCACAATCCGTAAACGCTTCCTCACCAATCTCAAGCGTTCCAATCGGTATATCATAGGCTGTTAAAGCCTTCCATTTAGGATAAATGTGAAGCGTAGTTAAGTCTTTTGAGAATAAAACACCATCCAAAGATGCATACGTCATATTCTCGCTTACCACATCAATATTGAACAGCCCAGTGCATCCGTCAAATGCACTAGGGTCAATTCTGCTTACATTTTCCGGAATCGTAATCGTTGGCGTTAAACCGGAATTTTTGAATGCCATACCATAGATGTTTTGTAATGATCCCGGCAAATACACCGTGTTTAGATTCGAAGCTCCCGAAAAAGCAAAACCTTTAATCGTGTCAACTCCAATCGGAACGATAAAGTCCGTACCCGCTTTATTCTGAGGGTATTTTATAAGTGTAGTAAAATCCACATTGTACAGCACTCCATCCGTAGCGCTGAAATCTGCGTTTGCAGGGGCAACTACAATCTCTTCAAAGCTGCTGCAATTCTCAAACGCTAAAAATCCAATCGATTCTACATTCTCTGTTATGTATATGTATTCAAAAGCATCACATTCTTGAAAGGCCCCGAAGCCTATATCTGTTAAATTACTCCCTAACAAGACTTCAACAAGACTGTCACAGTTCCCAAATGCATTTGCACGAATTTCTGTGACATCATTATGCAAAAATACATACCTGATGTGTTGGTTTCCGGCAAAAGCACTTTCGCCGATAACCGTGATATGTTCAGGAATGTCTACATAGTCGCTCGTTCCTATATATTCAACCAATACGCCGTTTGAAACGATAAAGTCAGCGTATGATGTGGCTTTATCTGCATGGACAAGCCCATTTCCGAAAGTGTTGTCTTCCCCTGGCGCACCTAAATCCCAAGCTGAATCGTAGATATAATCCTTGATTTCACCAACCGAGAGATTGGGGTTTACGTCCAGCATCAACGCCACAACGCCAGCAACAACAGGAGATGCTTGTGATGTTCCGACCATTCCCATAACGCCATTGCCGGGATATGTTGACCACATCCATGTTCTATAATCATTCGTAGAATAATCATTGTCTCCATCATAATCTCCGCCGCCAGGGGCAGATATGTCTTTCCCGAGTCCAAAATTCGAATAGTCCGCTTTATCTCTGTTATAATCTGTAGCGACTACTGATATTACACTTGCGTAATCGGATGGATAATGCGCATCCGTGATATCACCATTTCCTGCGGAAGCTACAACAACGATTCCGGCATTTACTGCATTCTCACATGCAGTATTAACAAGGGCGTTATAGTTATATCCGCCTAGGGACATATTTATAACATCTACGCCTTCCGCGATACAAAGATTAATCGCTTCAATTATATCCGAATCGTATGCCCCCCATCGTCCGGGATAGATTTCCGTGAATACATCTATGCAGTATAGATCTGCACCCGGTGCAACACCCGTAACAAGGGAGCGGTTATTCGCCTGCGCTGCTACGATACCCGCAACATGCGTACCGTGTCCGTCTTCGTCGTTAACAACACCGTCCGATGTACTCGCTGTAAACACTATGTTGTTTCTCAAGTCAATATGATTCGCTTGTACACCGGTATCCAGTATCGCAACTCTTACTCCGTCTCCTGCGAAATAATCCGCACCGGTATAATCCCATGCCTCGTATACATCGATATCTTCGTGGTTCCATTGCGCCCAAGCGTACTGGTCGTTCGGGGCTTCCATATCTATAATGCTGAAAATCTCCGGAGTAGCTGCTTCTCCCTTTGGCATGCTGTCCATTCTCGCCTCAACATCCAAAGTGTTCACAAAGTTCGGAACGGATTGTATGTCGAGATCGGATTGAGCTAACTCATTGGTGTAGGATTCAACATCTTCACCAGCAGGAGTCTTTGCAAGCAATACACCGCCCGCTATCTCTTCGATCTCCGTTATGCCGTCCTCTTTCAACTTGCTTGTCAGCTTGTTTTTTGTGTCTTCGTCGTCGAAAGAAATAAGGATTTCATCCGCAGCATAATCTATGCCCGCTTCAATCTCGCTGAAATCCGTCGTTACTACTTCCTTTTCTTTGTTCTCTGCAGTTGATTCGTTCGTAACGACATTCACCGGAGCGATTTTGTAATCCGTTGTTTTCGCAGCGAAGGCCATTTTGCCATCAGCAGGTGCTTCCGCTGTTGTCTCAATGGGTTTATCGGCTGTCGATATTCCTATCAGTACAGAGGAAATAACGAGTACTGCCGCAATCAGCGTCGGTACAAGCCACTTCCATGTTTTCATACTTGTCTTTGTT
>Ga0180436_10001144_pt1 | contig 26323 bp, 21 predicted proteins | sample SS_ome_2_FD_132434 | JGI IMG/M metagenome (GOLD analysis project Ga0180436, IMG submission 132434) | Hypersaline lake sediment archaeal communities from the Salton Sea, California, USA - SS_3_S_2 metaG | ecosystem: Environmental > Aquatic > Non-marine Saline and Alkaline > Hypersaline >... | reverse complement strand
CTGCCCTCCTCGGAGCTGCTGGAGCTCCAAGCGCAGTGGCTGGCGCCCGCGCGGACACAACTCCTCAGACGAGTCCACATCGCGCGACGGCGCCGTATCCTGGACCTCGGCACGGGCGCGGGCAGCGTGTTGTCCGAGCTCGTCCACCGATCCTCTCGGTCCGCTGCCACCATCGGGCTAGATCACTCTCTCGGGGCCTTGACAGGGATTCGCGTCTCGGGAGCGCTTCGCGTGGCGGGTGATGGTGTGCGTCTTCCCCTGGTGGATGAGACGTTGGATCTCGTCTACTCCCAGATGACGCTGCTGTGGATCCGTCCTCTGAACGCCGTGGTCTCCGAGATCTGGCGCGTCCTCGAGCCGGGAGGCACACTCGTCGCCCTTGAGCCGGACTACGGCGGGCTGATGGAATATCCGGAGTCCCTCGAAACGCGGGAGCTGTGGTTGACGGCGCTGGAACGCGCGGGCGCGGATCCGTGCGTAGGACGCAAGCTCCCATCCATTCTGGAGCAGACAGGATTCGACGTCCTCGTTTCCCTCTTCGACAGCCCGCACGCCCCGGAATCGGCGCGGTTCCGCTTCCTGGAGGATCTGCCCATGACCGAAAGTGAGCGGGACCGATTCCACCAGGCCGCGAGCGCGGCTCAGCGAATGGACCAGAGAGCCGTTTGGTCCCAGGTCGCACACCTACCCTTCTTCCTGATCAGGGCGACAAAGCCGGCGGATGGAGCCTGAAGGGCTCGCAGTGCACCAGAGAAGCACCAGAAATCGCCACGTCGATGTGACGTGGCGATTCTCTATCCTCTCTGAACAGACTCTGAGATGCTCAGCCTGAAGTAGCAGCCTCCGCGGGCTCACGCTCCCCCACCAGGACTACCTGCAGCGCCCTGATGGCCACCTCGAGCATATCGTCATCCGGCTCTCGGGTGGTCAGGTTCTGCAGCGCCAGGTTCGGCGCGATCGTCCAGCGGATCAACCGATTGTCCTTGTGCTTCGCCGTGAACCGGAGGACCTCGTATGAGATGCCGGCGATGACCGGCAGCAATGCCAGGCGCGTCACGATCCGCACCAGCAGGGAGGGGCGACCAAGCGGGGACAGGACCACCACGGAGATGAGCACCACGGTCAACAGGAAGGCAGTGCCACACCGAGGATGCTGTCGCGAGTAGGTCCGCACCCGATCCACCGTCAGCGGGGCGCCATCCTCATACGCGTTGATCGTCTTATGTTCGGCACCGTGATAGGCAAAGACCCGGCGAATCTCCTCGGTGCGCCCGATCGCGGCGACGTAGCCCACGAGCAGCATCAGGCGGATCAGGCCCTCGACCAGATTGAAGAGCACGGCCCCCTTCGGCACGATCAGCCCTGCGACAAAGGAGGGAAGCACCATGAACAGCCCCACGCCCAGGAGCATCGAGACAGCCCCAGTCGCAATCCCCACGCCACCCGACATCGTGAACTCGGGGTCCTCGGCCTGGCCCACGACCTCGGCCGAGTAGAAGAGCGCGCGCATGCCCAGCCCCAAAGAGTCCCACAGCAACGGCATCCCGCGCAGGAAGGGTATCTTGCTCACCTTGCCGCGGTAGAGCGCGCTCAGCGACTCCTGCTTGACGATGATCTCGCCATCGGGATGCCGCACGGCTATCGCGGCATTGTGCTTGCCGCGCATCATCACGCCCTCGATGACAGCCTGTCCACCGTATGTCTCGCCCAGCGGCTTGCGCTCGGCCTCGTCACCCACCCCTACGTCGTCTTGCAGCCCCATTCACTCTCCCACTATGATGATCGACGCGCCACCTGCCACGCTCCCATGATCGCTCGGCGTGCCAGCACAGCGGCCATATCCAGACGGTAGTCGATACTGCCGCGGAAATCGGCGATCGGTGTCAGATCTGCCAGAGCCGGCTTCAGCGCCTCGGACACCTTGTCCGAGGTCAGAAACTGCCCCGTGCAGATGTGCTCGGCCTTGTGAAGCCGGGTCGGCTGCCCGTGCGCCCCCCCGACCGCCACACGAACCACGTTCGGCAGTCCCTCGTCCATCTCCACATAGGCCGCGGCACACACGATCGGTTTGTCCTTGGGGGATCGGCCCACGACCTCGAAGACACCGGCACTCCCGGCAGACGGGCGTTTGACGTGCAGCTCGGTGAGCAATGTCTTGGTCTTGGCCAGGCGATCCCGGTACGCCACAAAGCTCATGAAGGGCGCGGTGTGCACCACAGGGTCAGCATAGCGAATCTCGACGTCCAGCACCAACAGCGCCGTCGTCAGGGGGTCTGCCGCGCCGGCGACCATCAACGTACCGCCAACGGTGCCCTGTTCGCGCAGATTGCGCGACTGCACGTATCCCGCAGCCCTGGAGAGCATCCCGTTGGCCAACGAGCCGGCATCGGCGTGATCGATCAGCGCCTGCAAAGACGCCGTCGCGCCGATGCGGACACCGTCCACGTCGGCCTCGATGGCGTCGAGCCCGAGCCCTTGCAGGTCCACGGCAAACTCAAGCGTCGGGTCCCCCTGCGCCACGGTCCACGCGCCGCCCGCCAGATAGACTGCGTTGGCATTGGACTGCGCCAGGGCAACAGCATCCTCAACTGTGGCAGGTCGCTCATAGTGCCTGAGATTACGCAACATGGTCTCCTCCACTCACAGGATCATCTACCGTGGGCCGGTGCTAGGCTCCGCCTCAACCCGCCAGCCCTCCCGCTCCGCATCCCATTCCTGAAGTGTATCCTTGGGCGGGCACACCACCACCCCAGCCGCCTCGACGGTCACCGTGCCGTCCGGCAGACGAATCTCACCGGCCACCTCTGCCGTGCGGCGGCGCTTGTTGACCACCCAACCGACGGCGGTCAGCCTGGTCTCCGTCGGCGTGGGTTTGCGATAGCGTATCTCCAGCTTCGCGGTCACCCAAAACGGATCCTCCGGCTGCCCAATCATCACGGCTCGCCCGGAGAGTTCATCCAAGACCGTCGCCAGGATACCCCCGTGGGCAATCCCCGGATACCCCTGATAGGCCTCCGGGATCACCAATGGGACATAGACCTTCTCAGCGATGGGGTCCTCATAGAACTGGATGTGCAGCCCTACGGGATTCTCGCGTCCACAGACGAAGCAGTTGCGCGATGTCGGTTGAGGCACCCAATGGGCGGGCGCATCTTGATGCATATCTGTCACAGGTCACTTATCCTCACGCATGTACGGCTGTCCTAGCGCCGCGGGGGCACCGATGCGATGGCTCAAGGTCTCCCACCAGGTGATCGCCACCAGGACCACGATAGTCGTCAGGTATGGTAGCATATTCAGGTAGGCTGAGGGGATCGATGTGCCGCCCGCCTGCAGACGGAACTGCACCGCATTGATGCCGCCGAAGAGCATCGCCCCCAGCACAGCGCGCGCCGGATTCCACATCGCGAAGATCACCAGCGCGATCACGATCCAGCCGCGGCCTCCGGTGATATTCTCAGTCCACCCCGGCGCGTAGGCCAGCGAGAGGTGCGCGCCGCCCAGCCCCGCCAGCGCACCCCCCAGGATCGTGTAGATATACCGGGTGCGGGCCACGTTGATGCCCATCGCGTCCGCCGTCTGCGGATTCTCGCCCACCGCGCGCAGGTTGAGGCCATTGCGCGTCCTGTAGAGATAGTACCAGGATGCGGGAACCAGCAGGAAGAGTACATAGGTGAGGATGTCCTGTTTGAAGAACGCGCCCGCCACAGGGATCTGGCTAAGCAACGGGATGTCAAAGGGTGTGAACTTCGGGCCCACCATCCCCACCAGGTTGAAGTTGTTCGACTCCGGTCCCAGACGCTCGCCCAGGAAGCTGGACAGCCCCGTGCCAAAGAGTGTGATGGAGAGACCGCTGACCACCTGCCGGGCGCGCATCGTCACCGTCAGAAAGGCGTGGATTGCCGCCAGCAGCATGCCCATGAGCACCGCGGCGACCAGCCCCAACCAGACGCTGCCGCTGTAGAAGGCAGTGGCAAAGGCGACGACGGCGCTGGAGAGCATCATCCCCTCGACGCCGAGGTTGAGGACACCGGATCGCTCCGTGTAGATCTCGCCGATGGTACTGTAGATCAGCGACGTGCCGGCGCGCAATGTGATGGTGATGATGGACGTGAACAACGTCAGGATACCCATCACGCCACCTCTGCCGTCTCGGCGTGCGCGACGTCGTCATCCGGGCGCTCCAGCTCCAGGGTATAGTCACGAAAGAGACTGCCGGCCAGCATCGGGATCAGCAGCATGCCCTGTAGCACCACGCCAACGGAGGCCGGTAGGCGCATCTTCATCTGGATTTGGTCGCCGCCCACCAGCAGCGATGCCATCAAGAAGGCGACCAGGATGACACCCAATGGGTTGAGCTGCGCCATCCAGGCGATGATGATCGCCGTGTACCCGTAGCCCACCGAGATGCCCTGCTGAAGGCGATGGGAGAGCCCCAGGACCTCGATGGCACCGGCCAATCCGCTGATGGCGCCCGAGATCAGCAGCGTGACGACGACGTTGCGCGCGATGCTGATGCCCAGGTAGCGGGCCGCGGTGGGATTCGCCCCGATGATCTTGAGCTCAAAGCCCCACCGCGTGAACCGGAAGACCGCCCAGAGCGCGACGGCGAGGATCAGGCCAAAGAAGAGCCCGGTGTGCGCGCGGCCCATGAACCGAGACAGCCACGCCACCTCGGCGATGGCCTCGGTCCCGGAGTTGTAGCCCTCGGCACGCCAGGCAATGTAGTACAGGTGCTCCGAGTAGAGAATGGCGACGTAGTTGAGCATCAGGGTGGTCAGCGTCTCATCGACCTTCAGGAAGGCCTTGAGTACCGCTGGGACACCTGCCCAGATCGCGCCCGCGATGCAGCCTGCCAGGATGGAGAGAGGCAGGACGGTCCAGCCGGGGAGCCCCTTGGACCAGAAGAGCGCCATCCCCGCTGCTGCGACTGCACCCATCGTCAACTGCCCCTCCGCACCGATGTTCCAGAAGCGCATGCGGAAGGCCAACGAGACCGAGAGCCCCGTCAGGATCAGGGGGATCGTCTTTACCAGTACCTCGCTGATCCCGTAGCCGGACCCGACCGCGCCCACAAACATCGCCCCGTAGGTGGCGAAGGGATTCGCGCCTGAGACGGTGAGCAGGATCGCGCCGAACACCAACGAGACCGCAAACGAGATGAGCGGCACCAGGAGAGATGCCCGACGCGAGACCGATTCGCGCTTTCTCAGTATCAGCTTCATCCGGCACCCGCCATCATCATCCCCAGTGTCTCCACGTCGGCCTCGGCAGCGGGCAGAATGCCCATCAGCCGGCCCTCGTACATCACGCCGATGCGATCAGCTACCGACATCAGTTCTTCCAGGTCTTCGGAGATCAGCAGGACCGCGCGCTCCGCGTCCCGCTGCTCGATCAACCGCTGGCGCACCGCCTCCGTGGCCCCCACATCCAGCCCCCGCGAAGGATAGACGGCGACCAATAGGCTGGCGCACGCGTCGATCTCGCGCGCCAGGATTGTTTTCTGGATGTTGCCGCCGGACAGAAACTTGACATAGGTCTGTGGGGTCGGGGTCGCGATCTGGAAGAGGTCGATCATCGCCCGAGCGAAGTCAAGGATTCGTTGGCGGTTGAGCAGTCCCCGCTGGGCAAGCGGTGAGCTGCGGTACCCCTTCATCGCGATGTTATCCGCGACGGCCATATCGCCCACCGTGCCCGTGCGCATCCGGTCGGCTGGGATATGGCTGACACCGGATCTGATGATTTCCAGAGGCGAGCAGTGAGTGACATCGCGCAGGTTGATCTCGACACTGCCCCCTTTGGTCTCGCGCAAGCCCGTGACCACCTCGGCGAGCTCCTGCTGACCATTGCCGGCGACGCCCGCGATGCCCAGTATCTCACCCTGTTGCACGATCAGGGAGAGACCGCGGAGGGCAGGCAGGCCCTTCTCGTTGACCGCGCGCACATCGCGCAGCTCCAGCACCACATCGCCCGGTGTCATCTCGGCTTTGTCAAGGCGGAAGAGCACCTCGCGGCCTACCATCAGGCGCGCCAGCTCACGGGGGTTCGTGTCAGCGGTGCGCTTTGTGGCGACCATGCGCCCGTGCTGCAGAACGCAGACCCGGTTCGAAAAGGCCATCACCTCACCCATCTTGTGGGTGATAAAGATCATGGACTTCCCCTCCGACTGCATCACTGCCAGGACACGACCCAGCTCGTCGGCCTCCTGTGGCGTGAGCACTGCCGTCGGCTCGTCGAGGATCAGAATCGTGGCCCCCCTGTAGATCTGCTTGAGGATTTCCACGCGCTGTTGCTCCCCGACGCTGAGTTGCCATATGTAGGCATCGGGGTCGACGGCTAGGTTGTAGCGATCCGAGAGCTCCCGGATACGGTCCGAGACCTCGGACATCTTGGGGACAAAGGCGAGATCGGGGAGTCCCAGGATTATGTTCTGGGCAACCGTCATCGTGGAGACCAGCTTGAAGTTCTGGTGGACCATGCCGATGCCCAGGGATGCGGCATCGCGCGGGGAGTGGATCTCGACCTGAGCCCCGCTGACCCAGACTTCACCGGCGTCGGGGCGGTAGAGGCCGGCCAGGACGTTCATCAGCGTGCTCTTGCCCGCGCCGTTCTCACCGAGCAGCGCCAGCACCTCGCCAGGATAGAGATCGAGATCGACGCAGTCGTTGGCCAAGACGCCGGGGAAGCGCTTGGTGATAGACCGCATCTCCAGTACCGGTACCTGAGTGTCGAGCTCTGCTTCGCGATCGGTCATCGCCGCCTGGGCTCCTATGTACCTTGTAACCCAAGAGACGGATTCCTCCGCGCCTTGGGTTACGGATGCACAACTATTCGTCCAGGGGAGCGGCGTAGGTGCGCCGCTCCCCTGTCATTGCCTGTATCCTACTCTGAGATCGTGCCGACGACACCTTCCACGAAGACCATCATGCCGAGCATATCGCCGTCGCCCATGCAGTCACCATCGGCCACCAGCACGCTGCCGTCCTGCGCGTTGATCGGGCCACAGAAGACATCGCTACCGCCGCGGATGTCCTTCTCGGCATCCTCGACCAGCGAGACGACGTCCGCCGGCACCTTGTCGCTGAAGTCAGCCAGCTCGACGACACCATCCTCCAGGCCACCCCAGTACTGGTGCGTCTCCCACTCGCCGTCCATCGCCGCGCTGACGGTGGAGACGTAGTAGGCGCCCCAGTTCCAGACCGGGCTGGTCAGCACGGTGTCACCCACGAAGGCGCGCATGTCCGAGTCGTAGCCGATGCTGAGCATACCGCGCTCCTGAGCGGCCTTCTGCGGCTCGGTGGTGTCCTGGTGCTGCGTCACGATGTCGACGCCCTCGTCCAGCAACGCGATGGCTGCCTCGCGCTCCTTGACGGGATCGTACCAGGTGTTGGTCCAGACCACGCGGACCTCGGCATCGGGATTGGCCTCGCGAACACCCAACGTGAAAGCGTTGATGCCACGGATCACCTCAGGGATGGGGAAGGCCGCCACATAGCCGATGCTGTCGACCTCTGTCATGCTGCCCGCAACCAGCCCCGCCAGATAGCGCGGCTGATAGATGCGGCCGAAGTAGGTGGACATGTTGTCCAGTGTCTTGAATCCCGAGCAGTGCTCGAAGATGACGTCGGGGAACTCCTCGGCGACCTCATACATGTAATCCATGTAGCCGAACGAGGTTGCGAAGATCATATCGTAGCCCTCTTGGGCATACTGGCGGATGACGCGCGCGGCGTCGGGGCCTTCCTCTACACTCTCGATGAAGGTCGTCTCGATCTGATCGCCGAACTCGGCTTCGATCGCCTGGCGGCCCTGGTCATGCTCATAGGTCCAGCCAAGGTCGCCTGGCGGCCCAATGTAGACAAAGGCCACCTTGAATGGGCCTTCAGACCCACCGGCGGCGGCGTCGCAACCGGTCAAAGCCATCGATGCTATAAGGACTAACACCATCAACCCAAGCAAACGTCGTTTCATCGGAACTCCTCCTCCATCATGAGAGAACTGCTGAGATCTTTCCCTCGGCCAAAAGGGAGATCAGTGGGGTGAGGCAATTGTAACAGACGTCTGGAGTGTGTCCACCGCTCAGAGATCCGCGGCCTCAGCGGAATACTCCGCGACAAGGTCCGTATCGCTGTTCAGCTGGTGGTTCGTGAGCGTGATTTTGTCACGTGTGACGGTCAGATGATCGAAGTCCCGTGCCACAACAGTCGGCTCGAAGATCTCGGTCGCCTCGGCGATGATCTCGCGGACCCTGTATCGCTGGGACAGATGGTTTAGGGCCAGCATCCGGACGCCGGCCTCGCGGGCCAACCAGGCAGCCTCTGCTGCCGTGATGTGGCCAAAGCGACGCGCCATATCGACATCGCGCTGCAGATAGGTCGCCTCGCAGACCAGGACATCCACGCCGCGCACGGCATCGACGAGGCCCTCCACCCGACCGGTGTCACCTGTCAGGGCGATGGACAGTCCCGGTCGCTCGGGGCCTAAGACATCTTCGGGCTCAACCACCCGACCGTCTTCCAGCGTGATGGCCTCTCCATTGACCAGATGGCGCCGCACAGGACCCGCCGGCACACCCAGGGCCGCGGCTCGTTCCGGCAGGAAGGGGCGCCGGGGCTTCTCGGAGAAGCGGTATCCCAGACATCCGGGCCCCCGGTGTCGCACAGGAAAGGCAACGATCTCCAACTGATCGCCCTCCAGGAGAAGGCCAGGCTTCACGTCGATCAGATCGATCTTCACAGGCGGTCGCGCGCCGCGCAGAACGACCCCGAAGACCAGATCGTTGACACGATCAAGGGTTCGGTGCCCCCCGTAGATCTCCATGTGGTCGACCGACTCCCACCGCGAGAAGGTCGAGATAAGACCGCCTAGCCCCAGGATATGATCGAGGTGGCCGTGCGTTAGGAGAACACGGGAAAACCTGCGGAAACCCAATCCGCTGCGCAGCAACTGGCGTTGTGTGCCCTCGCCACAATCGACGAGGAATCGCTCATCCTGGTAGAGCACCACCTGTGACGGCAAGCCCCGCTGAATCAACGGGGCAGACGCCGCGGTACCCAAAAAGACCAACTCGAGCATGGAAGTTCCTATCCGCTATAGCACAACGCCCCTTCCGGCAGTGGAAGAGGCATCCGACGTAGCGCTTACTGACGATATGCTCGTATTATACAATCCTTGGCCAGCTGGCAACCTCGGTGCCGTCAATCCAGAGATACAGTCTCAAAGTACCGGTCGATCAGCGGGCGAAGGTCCTCATCGGTGGCGACCAGAAGATGGTCAAAGAAGTCGGCGCCCGTGACCAGCTTCCCCCTGCCGGCCTCGCCATACGCCCCCACAAATGAGAAGAAGGCATCATCCCCCATCTGAGCCCGCAGATCGGCCAGGAATCGGGCGGCCTGCCCATACAATTCATCGAAGTAGGTCACGGTGGTGTCGAAGTCATAGATGGTGCGGTCCAGTGTCCCCGTCGGCTCGTGGCTATAGACGTGCGTCTCCCACCACCACGGCATCAGCTCCGGCGCATACCGCTCGAAGTAGAGCAGCTCGCTGTACTTGGCGAAGGCTTCGTCCAGCCACGGCTCGCGAACCTGATCATTGCCCACAGCGCCGTACCACCACTGATGTGCCGTCTCGTGCACGGTGAGCACCGCCAGATGCGCGGCCGGGTTGTCGACATACGAGGTGAAGGCCTCCGTGCTAAGACTGATCAGCCCCGAGTACTCCATGGACCCTACATAAGCGTTCTCGGCGATCACCAGCTCCTGCGCGGGATAGTCACCGTAGAGCTCGTCGAAGAGCTCGATGGCCCGAGCCGCCGTCTCCAACGCCGCCTGTGCGGCGCCGTCGTTGCCCGGCAAATAGTACGCGCGGAGCGGGAGTCCGGCGACGGAGCTCGCCGCCACCGCGTACTCCAGGCTGGCCAGGAAAGCGAAGCTCCGCGCGCCCGGCAGCATGTACCGACGGACGTGTCCATCCTCAGAGATCAGCCCCGGCGCCGCGATGACGACGGCGGGATCGGCGAAGATCTGGATGTCGTAGTCCGCGATCGGGTAGACAACGGGATCCCCAACAGCGTGGTAGGTCCAGGTCTGCCAGCCCGCCCCGGCACGGTAGGGAACCAGCGTCGGATGCCAGTCCCCACCTTGGATCACGTGGTCCCCCGCGCCTAGGTTGCCCACAGGCAGCCAGACATCCGGGTCCACCCGAGGGATGCACAGTTCGTAGGAGAGTGTGACGGCGAGGGGTTCACCGGGTCCGACCGGGTCTGGAAGCGGCACGTGCAGCATGATCCCATCCAACTTGGTCCACACGGCCTGTTGGCCCTGCGGCGTTGTGACCTCGGCCCGGTCCAACTCGAAGACACCCGGGGTGTGTGCCGGGAGGACGGCAAACACGACCTCATGCCAGGAAGCCACGTTATGGTTGACGAGGTCGACGTGGTGCGTCACCCGCAATCGCCGGTCAAGATGGTTGAGCACGATGTCCATCGTCACCCGCGGCACTCGGTGACCGGCCAGCAACGGGGCAGGCTGCGGCCATGCCTCGGATTGCGTGGCGGCAGACGACAGCGCGCCGCCGGGCGCTTCGTCACCCGCCGGCGTGGGGGAAGCCTCGACGCGGGTCGTGGTCGGCGGCACGGCAACGCGAGCCGCCCCGGATGCACCGGGGCCTGTGGCACACGCAGCCAGTATGAGTCCGGTCGAGACGAGCGCAGCGGCTCGTAATAGGGCCTGCAGGGGTCTGTCCAAGGTCTCCGCACGGGCTGGCGGGTCTGGGAGAGCGTAGAGGATGTACTACAGTGGAGGCCAGCCCGCACAGTGTACAGGAACCACCGCACAGTACAACCCCAGCGTCCCGGAAACGAAGACCGGCGGGGAGACTCCCCGCCGGTCTGAAAGACTACAGGCTCATCCTAGCGATCAGTAGTGGCTCACCACCTTGGTGCCGATGGGTGACCAGTTGTAGAACCACTCGGCGTCGGGCAGGCTCAGATTGACGCAGCCGTGGCTCATCGGCGTGCCGAAGTTGTTGTGCCAGTAGGCACCGTGGATGGCGTAGCCCCTATAGAAGTACATCGTGTGCGGCACGCCGGGCAGATAGTAGCCGGGGCCGCTCATTGGCGTGGCGATGTATTTGGCGTAGACCTTGAAGGTCCCCACGACCGTCGGAGTGCCGGACAGCCCTGTCGAGACGATCGCGGAATAGACCGCCGTCTGCCCCGAGTAGGCGGTGATGCGCTGCTGAGACAGGTTGATGTCGATCCACTTCTCCCCACCCACACCAGGGGCGGGGGCCGGGGGCGGCGCCGGCGGATCGGCGGGCGTCGTGGATCCCCCAGGTATCTTCAACCTCTGCCCCACATAGATAGTAGTCGAGGAAAGTCCATTGACCGACATCAGGGCGCTGACCGTCGTGCCGTGCCACCGGGCGATACTGAAGAGCGTGTTGCCGCGCTTGACGATGTAGACGCCGCCGGTGGTAGTGGGCGGCGGGTTCGGGGACGGGCTCGGCGCGGGCGTGGTGCTCCCTCCGGGAATGGACAGTCGCTGCCCCACGTAGACCCAGGAGTTCCAATACAGTCCGTTGAGACTCGCTAGTTGGCGGACGCTGACCCCGTTCCTCGCGGCGATACTGAACAAGGTGTCGCCGCGCACAACCACGTAGGTGCCCCCGCTCGGGGTAGGGGCGGGACTCTGTGAGGCGCCTGGAATCGTCAGCCTCTGTCCGGCGTAGAGCCAGGAGTTCCAACTGAGGCCGTTGGCAGCCGCAAGCTGCCCCACGGTCAGCCCATAGCGCGCGGCAAGACGCGTGAGCGTGTCCCCCGGCTGAACGGTGATGACGGTCGATTGGAGTGGGGCCGCGGCGACCGGTTGCCGGACCACGACAACCAGGGCCAGGGTGACGAGGAAGAGCAACAAGACGCACCAGCGCTTCATAGAAAGGCTCCTTTCAGAACGCCCCAAGGGGCCGAGACTTCTATGATAATACTAGCAGCTATCTTGCCGTCTTTGTGTTACTCAGTGTTGCAAATGAGTTAAGAAGATCGCATCCTGGGCCCGGATACCGTCACGATCAGGCGGGCCGGCGTCTCAGGAAGACGGCGGCCCCCAATAGCACCGCGACACCCTGGAGTCCGATGGCCAAGATCAATGGCCAATCGGTGGGCTGCGCCTCGACGGCGTCCGGCGTGTCGGTGGGCAGCGGCGTCCACGTGGGGTAGGGCGTGAACGTCCCGGCACCGAGGGCCGGGGTTGCCGTGGGTGTCCCCAGGGCGGGAGGCGTGGCCGTCGCCAAGGGCGTGAGCTCGATATCGGGCTGGTCGGGGCCGGGCGTCTCATCAACGGGTGCGGAAGGCAGGTCCAGAAACGGCGTGGGCGTGGGCGGCGACGCACCGGCTCCCACAAGCCGAATGGTGGCCTCCGCAATGGCCGTGCGATCGGCGCCGTCGCGGAACTCCACGTAGACGGCGTAGTCGCCGGGAGCGTCCGAGGAGAGGGCCCAGGGCACCAGGGGTTCCCAGGGCTGCCACGGTTGACCGGACAGCTCTGCCGTGTGGCCGATCCGAATCTCAATCGCACGACCGAGCCACGTGCCGTCCCCAAACGGCACCGCATCCTCGTTTGTGAGTCGCAGTGCCACAGCCGGAGACTCCGTCGTTCCGAACCCATCGTTGACGAAGACCGGTAGGACACCGGGGCGCGATCCGAGGGTCACGACGAAGTAGCGGACCCCGTTGTCGTCAGCATACCCTATACCGATCTCGCGGTAGGCAGGATCCGTGAGGACCGCCCAATCATCGTGGGAATGGAACCAGATCAGCGCGTCCTCCGCCGTACCCAGCCCGGCCCAAATGACCTCGCTCACGATCAGGCCGTCGTTCCACGCGTGGTAGCGGGCCTCGGAGATACGCTGCTGATAGGTCGATCCGTCGCTGCCGCCGTGTGTGACCAGGCCCAGCGTGACGAGGTCATCGGCGTGACGTTGAGCAGCCTGTGCCAGCAGTGTAGAATGCCCCAGGGGCGCGAGCCCCTCACTCAACCGTATCTGGTTGACGAGGTCCTGCAGATGCTCCGTGGGTTCGACGCCCTGCGCCCGGACCCGCCCCTGAACGCCGACCACGGCCGCCGCAAGGAGGATCACAACCACAGCGACCAGCCGCCGGTCACCGCTCCGCTTCACTGGCCCTCTTCCTCGGTGGGGACCGGCGGTGGCTGCAACCTGAACCCCACGCCGGTGTTGCACGCAGTCACGGCCGTGTCGATATAGGCGTCGGTATCGGCCTCCTCGGACTGGAAGGCCAACAGCGCCCTCAGCAGTGACGCGCGACACGTCATTCGGTCGGTCGCCGGCGGCCAGGCGACCCACGACTCCGAACCAGCAGTCGCCAAGGCCAACCGCAGCAGGTCCGTCTCCAGCGATGTGCCCATCGTCTGTTCGGACTCCGCCAGTGCCGCCTCAAGCACCGACAAGCGCACGGGCAACAAGTCCGTCATCGCGCCCCAGGTGGCCTGAGCCTCCGTGGAGAAGAACCATGAGAGCACCCGCAGGGCATTGTCCTGTCGCACGCCCTCCGGCGCCGAGACCATCAGGCCCGGTCCATACCACAGCGTGTTGCCGGGCCCAGTGTGCCCCGGCAACGCACCGATCCCCAGGGGGAAGTTGCGCCCCTCGAGGACCGCTTGTTCGACCTCGGCCAGCCGCTTGCTGGATTCGACGATCACGGCCATCGAGCTCCTTCCCAGCTGCCCTGGTCCCCAACCCCAGTCCTGATAGACCATGCCGCATTCGCCGGCCATCATGGACTGCAACTGCGCCGCGGCACCGCGCCCCGCCTCGTCCGAGAACTGGTAGTACCCGTCCTCACCCAGGACCTCGGAGCCACTCGCCGCAAGGAAAGCAAGTAGGACGCTGGCCCTGGCGGGAACGCCCACCCCTATGCGCCCACGCAGCGGATCGGTCGCACCGCAGGCCGTGCGCCGGAAGTCCTCCCAGCCGGCGACGGAGGCATCGTATCCCAGATCACCCAGCCACTCCATGTTGTAGTAGGCAAGATAGGTCGCCAAACCCAGGGGAAGCGCTTGGACCTCACCCTCCATCGCATACAAGGAGCGGGCCATTGGGAGGATATCGCCCCAGGCCGGTCGCAGATCGGGGGAGGCTTCGGGAGATGCACCGACCATATCCAGTGCCACATAGGTCTGCATATCCTCGGGCCACACCGTCACCAGGTCGGGCCATCCGTCGGGCGCCTCACTCAACTTCCCGACAAGGTGCTCCTGGTATTCGGTGATCAACAGCATCTGCCAGGGGTTCTCCGCGTTGAATCGATCCGTCAGCGCCTCGATGGCGTGCGCCTCACTCCCGGTGAACGTGTGCCACAACACCACGATCTGCCGGTCCTCGGCAGAACCAGGCAGGAGCTGGGCACAGGCGCTCAGCAGCAGAGCGAAGGCCATCAGGCCTGCGACCGCGGGTAGACGACGTCGTCCGGCAAGGTCGTTCACGAGCCTGCCTCCAGACCGGTTTGTCGGCGCAGCGCACGCCGGATCAGCGACATCTCCTCCACGCCGACCAGGTTCAGCAGGAGCAGATAGACCAAGCCCCCCGCCCCCGCGGCGGCGGCGATGCGGATCAGATAGCCGAGCGACCCACCGGGCACCACGGGCTCCAGAACAGTCAGCACGCCCCACATCGGCAGGCTCATCGCGGCTGACGCCGCCAGCGCGAGCACTGTCGTCCGTTGCACGTGATAGGGTCGAAGACTGCCCACCTTGCGCGTGAACAGGTAGAGCATCAGCAGCGCATGGGCCATCAGCTTGAGCGAGTTGGCCAGCACGAGTTCCCACAAACGCACCTCGTGGAAACGCGTCGGCAACAGCGCCATCACAACGTACAGGCCCACGGTGACCACGCCCACCAGGGCCGGCGTCCACGTGTCCTTTCGGGCATAGAAGGCGAAGATCAAGGGGGTGTCGAGCGCCGCGAAGATCAGCCCAAGGACCGAGTAGCGCAGCACGTGCGCCGTCTCCGTCGTGTCGGTGGGCAGGAATTGGCCACGTTGGAGCAGCACGGCCACCAGCGGTTCCGCCAGCACAAAGAGGATCACGGCAGCCGGCAGCACCAGGATCAGCACCAGACGCAACCCCTGTGCCAGCGTACGTCGGAAGGCTGCCTCGTCCGCATCGGTCGCGAAGCGAGACAGCGTGGGCAGAATCGCCATGGAGACAGCTGTGACGACCATCCCCAGCGGGAACTGGATCAGCATCGCGGCGAAGGTCATCCAGGCGATGCCGCTGAGCCCGGTCCGCGATGCCAGGTTGAAGCTGAGAACCCCGGCGGCTTGGTCGACCAACAACCCCACACCGATGGGCAGATAGAGCGCTCCGATCTGAGCCAGGGCAGGATGCAATGGGAAGGGGTTCCGCAGCCGCAGTCGAATGCCGCGCAGGCCGAAGAGCAAGAAGGCCAACTGAGCCGCAGTCGCCGACAGCAGGGCCACCGCCAACGTCCGCGAGCCCAACGGCCCTCGTCCCAGCAGGACCATCACCACGACCATGGTCGCGTTGTAGACGACGCCGGCGAAGGCGGGCAGGTGGAAGCGCTGCATCGCCTGTAGGGCCGCGGAGAGAAGACCGGCTACGTTGAGAAAGAAGACCGCGGGCGCCATGATGCGGATCATCAGGGCTGCGAGGGCCAGATACTCCTCGGTGAGATCCTCCCCCAGGACCCAGGCGACCAAGGGCGCCCCAAGCTCCAAGAGCAGCACCGCACCGCCCAGCAACAGCGCAAGGATCGAGTAGACGCTCTCGATGACATCTCGCAGCTTCTGCGAATCCTCATCGCGGGCGTAGTTAGAGAATACCGGGATCAGGGCCGCGCTCAGCATACCGCCGACGAACTGATCGTAGAGCATCGTCGGCACTTTGGCGGCCACATCAAAGGCACTCACCGCGCCGCCCGCACCAAACAGGTAGGACTTCAGCATGACCCGTACCAGGCCCAGCACCCGGCTGGTCACATTGCCGATGGAGATAAGGACAGCAGCACGGGTGACCTGGCGCGCTTCCTTTGAGAGGGGCTCTGTTTCTGTCATCGCAATGTGGGATTCTACTTTCTTCCACGTCGGTGACAAGACAAAGCCCGGAGGGAACAGTTCCTCCGGGCAGCACTATCAGGGAATCGACTAGGCGATCGACGCTCCGGCCTCTCTCCTCGGGTAGGGCTAGGCGGGCCGCCGGATCCCGGCGCGGGCATCCTCCTCACGTGCGACGCGAACACCCTCGTCGATGTCCACCAAGCGCAGGAGCACAATGCCGACGATGAAGAACACGATCAGGCTGAGCACGGCGGGCCGGCTGTTGCCGAAGATCGCCACTGCGCCGGCGAAAACCAGCGGTCCCAGGATCGCCGAGAATTTCTCCATCACACCAAAGAGCCCAAAGAACTCGCCGCTCTTGGCAGCCGGCGACATGCTGGCATAGAGGCTGCGGCTCAGCGCCTGGCTCCCGCCCTGCACCACGGCTACCATCCACGCCAGGAGCCAGAACTCCAGGACCGTGTTGAGGATGTACCCCCAGACAGCGATCACAGCGTAAACGATCAGCGACAGGATGATGCTGCGGCGCGTGTCGAACGTGTTCGCCAGCTTGGAGAAGAGGGGACGCCCCAGCAACAGGGAGAAGAGCACGCCAACCCCCTCGACTGCGCCGATCACACCCAAGATCGCGCCGATGCCGGGATCGATCAGCAAGCGCCCGCCGATGACGCCGGTCAGGGGAAGCGCCACCAGATTGAAGACGATAAAGGCCAAGAACTGGGGCCGGCGCGGCTCAGACTTGCTGGGTAGCCTGCCGAAGATCAAGCTGAAGGGGATGCCCACGAACTGCACCAAGAGCAGCGCGAGGACCAGTTGCACGCTGTCGAAGCCCAGCTCGGCGCCATAGATGCTGGCGACGCCGATGATCGTGCCGATGGCGTCATTGTAGATAAGGAAGGCCACCAGATACTTGAAGAGCTCCCGGTAGCGACGGATGTCGGCGAGGACCTCCTTGAGCTGGCGGAAGCTTGCCGCGATCGCGTTCGCACCAGGCGCCAATGGTTCCGCCGCCGAGGGAGGCTCGGCGACACGCCGCAGGACGGGAATCGTGAAGATCGCCCACCAGATGGCCACACTCAGGAACGAGAGCCGCGACCCCCACGTGCCCGGAAGCAGGTTGATCATCACCACGTTGACCGCTAGCAGAAGGCCCCCACCCAGGTAACCCATCGCATAGCCCCGGGCCGAGACGCGGTCCTGCTCCTCACTGCTGCTCACGACGTGGGGCAGCAGCGCATCATAGAAGACGTTGGCGCTGGTGAACCCGATGCGCCCCATCACAAAGAAGATGGAGGCCATCAGCCAGTCGCCCTCGCCCACCAGCACCAGCAGACCGGTGCCGAAAACGCCCAAGCCGGCAAAGGTCGCCAAGAATCGCTTCTTGCTCCGGGAGACGTCGGAGATCGTGCCGAGGATCGGTGAGAGGAGGGCTACCACCAGCAGCGAAAGGCTCAGCCCCAGGCTCCAGTACTGCGTCGCCGTCGCCTGTGACGGTAGCGTACTGCCGGCGACCGCACTGTAGTAGACGGGCAGCACCGCGGCCATGATCGTCGTCGCGAAGGCCGAGTTGGCCCAGTCATACATACACCAGGCATTGATGATCTGCTTCTTGGTGAACTTCCCCTCACGCTCAGCCATGTCCCCTCCCACGTCGGTCGCAGGCAACGGATCAGAGTATAGTGGAGGGATCGATATCCACAATCCAACCCGGGGGGATATCGATGGGACGGAGTAGGTCGGCCGGGGCCACACTGCGCACCAGTATCTGCCAACGGTACCGTCCGCGCACTCGGGCGAAGAAGGCCGGCGCGGGACCGATCAGATCGGTCTCCGGCAGTCCCTGATCGACCAAAGCCCGTCGTAGCCGCGACGCCAAGCCCTCGGCGTTCCGCCGCGTCTTCTCGGCGTCCTGGCCGGCGGTGACGAGCCTCGCCATGCGTATGCTGGGAGGGTAGGCAGCCCGGCGCCGAAAGGCCAGCTCGTATTCGGCGAAGGCCGTGTAGTCGTGCGAGGCGGCAAACCGCACGGCGTAGTGGTCGGGATGGTAGGTCTGCACAATCGCCCTTCCGCCCAAGACGCCTCGTCCCGCGCGTCCCGCCACCTGCGCCAGCAACTGGAAGGTGCGCTCGGCAGCCCGGAAATCCGGCAGATTCAGCGCGGTATCCGCCGTGATCACCCCGACCACCGTCACCTTAGGAATATCGAGCCCGCGGGCCACCATCTGCGTCCCGACCAGGATATCGGCGTCCCCGTGGACAAACTGCCCCATGATGGTAGCGTGCGCGCCGCGCGAACGCGCTGTGTCGCGATCCCAGCGCAGGATGCGGGCGTCGGGCCAGCGGTCCCTGACCCGTGACTCTAGGCCCTCTGTGCCCAGGCCAAAGGCGCGCACCCGATGGGAACCGCACTCAGGGCACCTATGCACGAGCCGGCGGCGGTGGTTACAGCGATGGCAGACTAGGACCTCCGCCTTGCGGTGTTGTGTCAGCGGGATATCGCACCGGGGACACTGCGCGACCCAGCCGCAGTCACGACAGAAGACATAGGTGGCCGCGCCGCGCCGGTTGAGGAAAAGAATCACTTGCTGTCGCGCCGCCAGAGCCGCGTCGACCGCGGCTTGGAGCCGGTCGCTGAAGACTGACCGGTTGCCCGCGCGCAGCTCGGCCCGCATATCCACGACATCCACGGTGGGCAGGGGCACAATGACCGTTTCGGGCGTCGGATCCTCACTGGGCTCGCCGCCGCTGAGAACGGGACGGTAGCGCGTCCGCGGCAGGTTGAGCACGCGCCTCCAATCATCGACGCGCCTGCGGTGGCTGAGCACGCGGGCCGGCAGCTCCAGCAAACGGTAGCGGCCCTCCTGGGCACGGGCATAGGCCTCTAGTGACGGCGTCGCGCTGCCCATCAGGAAGAGCGCGTCCGACAGCTTGGCCAGCTGCTCGGCGGTCTCACGCGTGTGATGGTAGGGACTTCGTCCCTGTTTGTAGCTGGTGTCCTCCTCCTCGTCCATCACGATCAGGCCGAGGTTCGGGAAGGGGGCGTAGAGCGCCGAGCGAGCTCCCACGACGATGGGCAGATTGCCGCTGCGCACACGCCGCCAGGTATCGTGCCGCTCGCCGTCGGTCATGCCACTGTGCCAGAGCCCAACCTGACCAGGGAATCGCACGGCGAACCGCCGCACGGTCTGAGGCGTGAGACTGATCTCGGGCACCAGGATCAGGGCCTGCTTCCCCTGCTCGAGCACGTGGGCCGTTGCCCGTAGATAGAGCTCTGTCTTGCCGGACCCGGTGACACCTAGGAGCAACACTGGGGCTCGATGAGACGCGGGGTGCAGCATCTCCTCCAGTTCACGCCAGACTGCTTGCTGCCCCGACATCAGCGACGGCGCGGTGTCGGGCGTGAAGACCATCTCGTCCAGGGGGTCGCGCACCACCTCACGGCGGCTGAAACTCACCAGACCGCGCGATTCGAGCTTGCGCAGATGATAGACATCGGCCCCGGTCTCAGCACGGACCACGCCCACCTCGACCAGGTCCGCCTCCACATCTAGAAAGGCCAGGATCTCGCGGTAGAGCTTCTGGCGCTGGAGTCCGTGGAGCCCGGCATCCCACGCCGACCGATCTGCGGCGAGGCGCACGACCTGTACCTGCTTGGACCGCGTTCCAGGCATCCGCAACACGCGTGCGACGTCAAGGTAGCCCTTCTTCTTGAGATACTGGCGGACCCTGCGTACATCGACGTCCCTCAACGCATCACGCACCTGGTCGTCGCGAAGGGTGCCGCGCTCGATCAACAGGGCCAACACGGCAGCCGCCGGAGGCGGTACATCCGAGGGGACGTGGTCGACCAACGAGGTCAGCCGCAAGAACGCCTTGGGACGCAGGCCGGGCGGCAGCATGCCCTGCACGCACTTGTGCAAAGGGGCTAGGGTCTCGCGGGACATCCACCGGGCCAACGCCAGGTGCTGCTCACCCAGCACCGGCTCGGTGTCCAGCAGCCGCGAGATGTCGCGCGTCTCAGGCACGGAGGTCGTGTCCGAGAGGGCCATCACGAGCCCCGGCAGCACTTGCGTGCGCAGGGGAACGACCACAAGGAAGCCGGGCCGCAGGACCGGGGCGAGCGCATCAGGGACGTGGTAGTCCAGAAGCGGCGAATGGCGGAGTCTGATCGGGCGGAAGATAAGGACCTGCGCATACATCGTTCGTTACCGCCGATCGGGTGTGACGGCTCGATAGACAGCGGCCAGCTGCTTCCCCATATGCTCCCAGGAGAAGAGCTCGCCTGCCCGCTCGCGCAGCCGATCCCCCAGAGCGCGAGCACCGGCAGGGTCCTCCAGCAGCGATGCCAGCGCCCGAGTCAGCGAGGGGACATCGCCCAGCGGCGACGCGTAGGTGCCGAGGTCACCGAGGTACTCCCTGCTCACGGGCGTGTCATAGGCGACCACGGGCAAGGCCATGGCCATGTAGTTGAGTATCTTGCCGCTACCTTCGGTGGCCGACAGCTTGGGCGCTATCGCGACATCTCCCAACGCCAGGTACTCCGGCGCCTTCTCGTAGGGCACCTTGTCGGTGAAGACCACGTCCTGTGGGGTGAGGCCAAGGCCGTAGGCTTGTTCCCGGTAGGTCTCCAGACCCGGGAATCCCATCACCAGACAGGACACGGCAACCCCCTGACGTCGTAGCTCAGAGAGCGAGGACAGCAACTGAGGCACGCCCTGGTAATCCGCCAGGAGGCCCAGGTAGGCGATCACCTGACGGCCCTCGGGTATCCCGAGACCCGCGAGCCGAGCAACGCGCTCCTCCGGCAACAGACATGTGGGGCAGAAGAAGTCCAGGTTGACGCTGTCGGGCAGCGCGACCACACCCTCGGTCCGCGCGAACTCACCGGCGAGGAGCTCTGTGCCGGAGGTGGTACTCGTCACGATCGCATCGGGCATCTCGGTAATGCGCTCCTCCAGACGCCGCCACCAATAGTAGCCCAACGTGTCATCGTGGATGAACCCGTGGTCCAGCATCTCGCCGGTCAGGCTGCCCTGGAAGTCAAAGACGACGGGGGTGCCCGTCAACCGTCCGACGGCGCTCCCGATCAGTGCCCCTTCGTGCAGATGCCCGTGGATGACGTCGGGCCGCCAACGCAGGGCCTGCTGGAGCACGCGCCAGGCCAGGAGCACATCGAAGACGATCTTGTGACGTGAGGATCCGACCTCGTAGTCGGCACGCCACGGCGTGGCCCGCGACCGAACGACCTCGATGCCTGGCCAATCCCGACCTAGGTAGTAAGTGGCGATCCGCACCTGCGCACCGCGGGCCATGAGGGCCCGCGCCTCCTCCAGGATACGGACGTGACACCCGTAATCCAGGAAGAAGGACGTCGGGGCGATCATCAACACGCGGCGTGGTCGGGTCATTGGTATCGGTCAGCGGGTCGGACCCGAGTGATGGGACGAGCACATCCGTCCGCCGGGCTCGCCCAGGCTCATAGCGGCGTCGAGGGGCGATCCGGGCGCTTGGACAATCCCTCGCCCAAGACCGTCTGTACACTTCGCTGGAACAAGTTACCAAGGTCGACCGTCTGGGCGGTCATCTGCCAGGCGCGGGACTTGGCCTCCAGCATCCAGCGCGCCCGCGCGGCGAAGACCGCCGTCAACCGCGCGTCGAATCCCTCAGCCTCTCCCTCGGCCACCAAGTCACGGACGGCCTGGAGCTGCGCGATGGTGGCATCCAATCCCAATAGCGTGGCCTCACACCCCAGCAGCCCCGCCATCCTGAGGGACGGCACATCGCCCGACGCGGCCGCCGTGGCAGTCGCGAACTCCCGCCCGGCCGCCCGCCGTACCTCAGCCCACCCAGGAATCGCCGAGATCGCCTGAAAGAGCGCCGTGCCGAGCAACGCGGGCACGGTCGTCGTCATCGCGAGCACGGCGTCGTGCTCCGCCGGGGCCATATAGAGCGGCTTTGCACCCAGGGTCAGGGCCAGATTAGCCACGGTCCGCACGGCGCCGGGGTGGACATCGTCACCCGGCGCGATAGCGTAAACGGCATCCCGGAAGAGCTCGATGCCGGCGGAGAGCAAGCCCTCCAGGGGTTCCCAGCCCTCTGCGCCAGGCGCCAGGAAGGCGTTCCCGCCGACATAGTGGACGCCCTCAGGCAGAGCCTGCGCGGCCCAGGCGATGGACGGTACCTTGAGACCGCCGATATCGGTCACCACGACACCGGAACCGGGGTCGAGCAACCCGCCCACGTCCTGGAGCGCCTCGCGGGCCTCCGCCAGGGGCACGGCGATCACCACAAGCTGGGCCCCGCGCAGCGCCAGATCAAGGTTGAACGAGACCTGATCGAAGGCGCCGAGCTTCTTGGCCTGTCGGGCTATCCCGTGGTCTCGATCGTGTCCCACAATCTCCAGATGGTCGGCGTCCTTGGAGTTCCGGATCGCCAGGCCCACCGACGCACCGACACAGCCGGTGCCGACCACGGTGATGCGTTGCCGAGAGGTTGTCGTCATCTCTTACAGTCCTTACGTGCCTGCGGCGCGGCACCTATGGCGTGGTGCAGCTCACGCCTCATCCGCTTCCTGCAGCGCCAGCAACAGTGGATCTAGCGGATCCGCGGGATCGTGGTGCCGGCGTATCCAATTCACGGTTCGCTCACTCGCGCCCGCGTGTGCGGCCAGATCTGCCCCCCACGCAGGATGGTGCCGGCGCACCACGAAGCCCCGACGCAGCCCTGTAGGGACGTGGTCCCTGGCGCCATCCACAGCCCAGGACGCCGCAGCCCTCGGCGCAACGGCCTCGACCAACACGACCACCACCCGATCCCACAGCCGCAGGGGCGCTATCGTCTTGCCCACATCATGAAGCAGCGCGGCGCCCAGTAGATCACCGTCGTCGATCCCCTGCCGCTCGAGGGCGCGGCCAATGTCCACGCCGTGGTGTTGCTCCGCGCGCGGCATGTTGAAAAAGAGCGCCAGGAGCCCATCGTCTTGGTCACCTCGCGTCAGATGCCTCCTGACAAACACGACATCCACGGGGCGGAAGGGCCCGATGAGCGTGTGAAAGAACTGGCTGACGCGGTGCCGGACGCGTCCCACACTCACCAGACGAACAGCACCTGGAAGAGAAAGCGCTGCAACGGCGTGACCATCCAGCCAACGATATCGAGACCGATCTGTGGCAGGATAAAGAGGACAACCATGAGGATGAGGGATGAGTAAGGGACGAGGCTCTCGATGAAATCGCCGACCGGGCGTGGCGCCACGCCCGCCAGCACCTTGGAGCCGTCCAGCGGTGGTATGGGAAGCAGATTGAAGGCGGCCAGACCAATGTTCACCGCGATGGCAGCAAAGAGCACATCGGCGACGCGGTCCGCCAACGAGTCACCAAAGGCGGCCATCAGCCCAAGGCGGAAGGGGATCGCAAGGACCATCGCCTGCACGATGTTCGACAACGGGCCGGCCAATGCCGAGAGCGCCATGCCCACGCGCGGATTGCTCACTCGGTGCATCCGGTAGGGATTGACACGTGCGGCGCGCCCCCAACCGAAGCCGGTGAGCAGGATCATCAGGGAGCCGACGGGATCGAGGTGCACAAAGGGGTTCATCGAGAGACGGCCCTGGAGCTCGGGGGTCTCATCGCCGAGCAGATGGGCGACCCAGCCGTGGGCCCACTCGTGGATCGGAATACCCAGAAAGAGCACCAACAGCCTACCAAGCAGCTCATCCATGCGCAGTCCGAAGGGCATCAGGGCATCTCCAAGTCGTAGTTTCCGGGTCAGGATGTGCGTCATTGTGTCACAGAACGGTCTCATTTCAACGTCGCATCAGGCTGATCCATCGCGGAGAGACCGGTCTGGGCAACGGTCTGCCGCAGTGATTGGAGAGGGTGTTGGTGGAGAGGAGTCGGTGGGTGGCAGTCCAATGGGAGTCTGGTAAGATGGCGCGCATGGTCACCTACAACTGGCTGTGGGGATACCTCATCCCCATCGGTTTCGCGATGCTCGTCTGGGCCGGCTTGCCCCCTCGCCAGAGGCGTCGGCTGGCACCGGCGGCGACCTTGGCGACAGCATTGGCCGTCCTGGGATACTGGGCGGCCGGCTTTGCCCTGCATATGGGCGGCGCCTATCCGGTCACAGAGGATGGCTCTTTGGAGGCCCTGAGGGCGATGTTCTCGCTGGTATCGGATGACCCGGGATGGGGAATCGCCGGTCTGGCAGGCTTCTTCCTCTCCGGCCCGGACCTCACACCAGAGGTGCGCCGGCTCTTTCTGGTGTATCTCCCGCTGATCGCCACAGCAGTCACGCTTGTCACGGTGGCCCTATCGCAGGCTCGCCGCTGGGTGATGGTCGCGGCCGGGGCTCTGGCGGGCGCGGTCGTCGTGCCCGTGGCCGCCTGCTGGACCTGGGGAAGTGGGTGGCTCTCGCACCTTGGTGCGACCATGGGCATGGGCAGCGGCTTCGTCGACTTCGGCGGGAGCGCGCTGATTCTCTGGCTGCCGGGGATGCTGGTGTTGCCGATCCTCCTGCTGCAGAGACCGCGTCCGGACGACGCCGGCCCCGGATCGCAGAACGATGACCAGGCACCAGCACCGCCTGCCAACTACGCTCCGCTCGTGTCCAGCTTTGGTGCACTACTGGCGGGTGTCGGGTGGCTGGGATGGTCCCTTTCCACCCCCTTCCACGTATCGGGCGCAGTCCTCGACTGGCAACAGACCGCCATCAATGTCTTGGTGGGAATGGCCGGGGCCGCAGTCACGGCACACCTCTATGGTTGGCTGGCCACGGGAAAGCTGGAGACACTCATCTCGCCGCTGGGTTTGAGTGCCGGATGGGGCGCGCTCCTGGCAACAGCACCCTTTGTCCCAGTGTGGGCGGCGCTGATGATCGGCCTGCTGACCGGACTTCTCTTCCCCCTGGCCCATCACGCGGCGTATCGGAAGCTACGCGACCACAGTGGGACCACGGTGGTTGCCCTGGCCCTGACAGGCGGCCTGTTGGGCACCCTGGGGAGCGCCGTCCTCGCTGACGGACGCTGGGGACAGGGCTGGAACGGCATGGGGCACGGGCTCTCATCCGACGGCGCCGTGGTGGGCTCGGGCGTCGCCGGCATCTTCGTAACCGGCGACACACAGCAGCTCTCTGCCCAGGCCATCGGCCTGCTGGCCCTCGCGGCGTGGGGCCTTGTGTGGGGCACTGCGATTGGATTCGCCGCCAGGGTCTCATCCCGCCGCCTGCCGGCGGAACAGACGTCTACACCCGACGACGAGGACACCCCGCCCCTGGGGGCACGCGCAGAGCCATCAGACGTGGCGGAACCGCTCCCGACACCGCCACAAGCGCCTGCGACCGGCGATCACATACCCTACGACGATCCGCTGAGCACGCAGTTCGTGGCCACCGCGACGGACCAGGACGCGGAGCCCAAGATCTCCGAGACCAAGGAAAGCTAGCCCTCATGCGCATCATTGCCGGCACCGCGCGCGGTCGACAGCTCCAAGCTGTCCGAGGCCCCGGGACCCGCCCCATGACCAACCGGGCAAAGGCCGCGCTCTTCAGCATCCTGGAATCGCACGTGCGGGGCGCAGAGTTTCTCGATCTCTTTGCCGGCACCGGCCAGGTGGCCATCGAGGCCTTGAGCCGGGGCGCAGAACGCGCTGTGCTGGTGGAGAAAGGCGGGGCAGCCCTGCGCACGATCCAAGCCAACCTGCGCATCGCCAAAGTTGAGGAGAGCGCTGACATCGTCCGGGCCGATGTCTTCAAGTACCTGGAGCGGTCTCCGGAGCCATTCGACTACATCTTCATCGCACCGCCACAGTATCGCGGTTGGTGGCTGCAGACGCTCTCCCTGGTCGACAACCAGCCCGACTGGCTCTATGAGGATGGCTGGATCGTGGTGCAGATCGATCCCAGCGAGTACGAGGAGGCGCACCTCGAGAACCTGATCCTCTTCGATCAGCGCACCTATGGCAGCGTGATGCTCTGCTTCTATGCCCGGCGGAATCTGGCAGCGGAGGAGACCTAGCGCGGCTTCAGGAATGTAGCGAGGTAATGGGGGCGGGCCCGATTGGGCCCGCCCCGTGTCTGTACAGCGTAGCGGAGACCGGCTACCGAGCCACCACCATGTCTGGAATCGCCGTCCTGCGCTCGACCCAGCTCAAGAGGCGGTTCGTGGCAAAGGTCAGTAGGAAGTAGAGCACACCGGTCACGCCGAAGATGAGCAACGGTTCGTGCAACGTGGCGT
>Ga0180436_10001142_pt1 | contig 26340 bp, 17 predicted proteins | sample SS_ome_2_FD_132434 | JGI IMG/M metagenome (GOLD analysis project Ga0180436, IMG submission 132434) | Hypersaline lake sediment archaeal communities from the Salton Sea, California, USA - SS_3_S_2 metaG | ecosystem: Environmental > Aquatic > Non-marine Saline and Alkaline > Hypersaline >... | reverse complement strand
GGACCACGATTTGGAAGCATCTTCCCAAGACAGGCAAGTTTGTGGCCGATTGTTTGAAGTCCGGCGAGCCCCAAGCCGGCAGCCAGGTATTCGGAAAGCACGTCAACTTGATTGTCAACGTGAATCCCATCACAGATGGCCGCACGATCGAGGGTGTGGTCTGTGCCTTTTTGACCATGGATGAATTTGAAAGCATGGCCAGGAAATTGAAGTCCTTTTCTTCACTGGGTCGGCAGTTTCAAACCGTGTTTGAGTCATCCTCAGACGGTATCTGGATATGCGATCATGAAGGCAGGGTTATTAGTATCAACCGGGCTTCAGAAAAACTAGGCGGCTTAAAGCGCAAGGAGATAAAAGGCAAAAAAGTATCTGAAATCGTTAAAGACGGATTGTACAGCGACTATGTAACCGATGAAGTTATTCAGACCAAACAAGCGGTGAGTCAGTTGCAGTATATTAAAAATACAAACAAGACCGTGCTGTGTACGGGCATCCCCGTTTTTGACGAAGCTGGAGATCTGTCATTGGTGGTTATCAATGAGCGCGATATCACCCAGCTTGAATACATGCGCATGCAACTTGAGGAAACCCGCAAGGAAACCGAAAAATATAAAGACAAGCTTTCCGAATTGAGCATGCAGGAGCTCAAAGAACAGCGTATTGTTGCTGAAAACCATAAAATGCGCGAAATCCTGAGAACCGCAATTAAAATTGCACATATGGAAGTTAATGGCATTTTAATTCTGGGTGAATCCGGAACCGGCAAAGGGCTTCTGGCCAAATTCATTCACAATTGTGGAACGCGTAAAACAAAACCGTTTATCCAGATTAACTGTGCGACCCTGCCGGAAAACCTGCTGGAGGCAGAACTATTCGGTTACGAAAAAGGTGCTTTTTCGGGCGCCGGAAGCCAGGGCAAACCCGGATTGATCGAACTGGCCCATGAAGGCACGCTTTTCCTGGATGAGATCGGCGACCTGCCGTTTTCCCTGCAGGCCAAATTATTAAAGTATCTTGATGATCATAAAGTCATGCGCCTCGGCGGAACCAGGTCCAAGATCATCGATTGTATCGTCATTGCTGCAACCAACCACGATATCGAAAAGCAGGTGCGGGAAAGACAATTTCGTGATGATCTTTTTTTTCGCCTGAACACGATTTCGCTGTTGCTGCCTCCCTTACGAGAACGTCGGGACGATATTTACGAACTGGCTAACCATTTTCTGCAGGATTATAATAACAAGTATACGCAAGAAAAAACCATATCTCCACTGACCCTAACACTTGTTCAATCCCACCCTTTTCGAGGAAATGTGCGTGAGCTCAAAAATATTATCAAGCAAGCCGTCATCATGAGTGAGGGCGATCGCATTGATAAACACATTTTGAAAATTATCGGGAACGATGTGCTGGATGCTTGGAGCCAGACACGCCTTGAAGGCGCAAAGATTACCAATCTGAGCGATGTCCTGGAGACGCTGGAAAAGGAGATGCTCAAAGCTGCCAAACGTCAGTGCCGAACAACTCGCGATATGGCCAAATTTCTGAACATCAGTCAACCCAGTGTGATTCGCAAGCTAAAAAAATACGGCATGACACCCAACCTGATCAACAAACGAATCAAGAAATAATTTTTTCATTTCGGCCGATAGTTGCGATTCGTTCGTTACGATTTTAGGGGCCTTGCTTTAGTTGTCTTTTTAACAGATGCCATAAAAAATTATTTGATTCATAATTGGATCAAACCTGTCTGCATTAATTGATTCTTTATTTATTTATCTACCTCATTTTAAAACAAAGCAAATCCGCTGTTTTGCACCAAGGGTGGGTAAACCAAGCAATTTCTATTTAATATATGTATATCAAGTGGTTAGAGATTAGGTTTGCCGAGAGTTTAAAGTTAATCACGTGATGGCCTGACTTCTGCAAGGATTGGCGCAATTTTTGCGACGGCATAGGCCCAGCCAGCGATTATGGCAATTGTCGGGTTTTTTTTCCGATTGCGAAAGAAGGAGTATCACATGATTTACAAAGCCAATAAAGGCCAGACCAGCTATGGGGAACCCATCGGCATCATCCTGATGGAGAGTTTCATGCCATTTCCGCCGGGATGTCCGGGCAATGCATCATCGTTTTCGTTTCCGGTGCGCTATGAGATCGTTCGCGGCGCCAACATGGAGAGACTCGTCTACAAGGGAGACCCCGAACTGTTACAACCCTTTATCGATGCAGGCTGGAAACTGGTAAAAGAAGGGGTCAAAGCATTAACCGGGAATTGCGGATTCATGGTTCTGTACCACGATTTAATGGCCAAGGAGTTTCCAGTTCCTGTTTTCATGTCCAGCTTGCTGCAACTGCCTTTCATCAACCGTTTACTAAAGCCTGGCGAAAAAATTGGCATTGTTACGGCCAATGCGCTTACGCTTACAGATAAACATCTGGCCATCGCCACCAATGGGGTCGACGTTCCGGTTGCCGTGGCCGGCCTGGAAGAGCAGCCCCATTTCTACGATGCGATTCATGCTGAAAAGGGCTATCTGGACTTTGAAAAGGTGGAAGCAGAGGTAGTTCAGGTGACCCGGCAATTGATCCAGGAAAACGAGGGGATCAAGGCAATTCTGTTTGAATGCACCGACTTGCCACCTTATGCCGCCGCCACCCAGGAGGCTGTGAATCTGCCGGTATTCGACTTTTCAACCCTGGTTAATTATGTGTTTTCGGCGGTGGTGCGAACGAGGTTCGATGGAATTTACTAACTACATGATTCAAGAGTCCAAGGGGCTGAGGATTCAACCGGAAACGTATCAGGCCTTTAGACCGTTAGACTATTGGCGCTAACAGCCTAACAGTCTTCAGCCTACTAGCCTTACTCAAATCTTTGGATCCTTATTCTATTGATCAGTTAGGATTATTGTTAAATAAACATTGTCGGAGGAAGCAAAATGTCTGAAAAAATTTTAGAAAAGAAAGTCTTGATCAATGGCGAGTGGGTTGAATCCGAGTCCGGAGAACGCTTCGAGGTTCATTATCCCGGTGACGGTCGCCTGGTGGGAACCGTGCCCAAGTGCACCCGCAAGGATGTGCAGCAGGCAGTGGAAGCTGCCGAAAAGGGCCAGCGTGCCTTGGCCGGGCTGTCACTTTTGAAACGCATCGAAATGTTGCATAAAGCCGTTGAGATTGCCGCCAAAAGCGATGAAGCCGCAGCGCGCATTCTATGTATGGAGACCGGCAAGCCCCTGCAGCAATCCATCAGCGAGGCCAGTCCCATCAACGGCTACTCATGGAGCAACTTTCATGTCGCCTGCGCCAATGTGAAATCCCATCGTGGATTGACCTTGCCCAATGTGACCGAAGACAGCAACAACAAGCGCCTGATGCATATCTTTCAGCCCGTGGGCGTGGTGGCCAACATTTCAACCTTCAGCTATCCATCCGAGATGCCCAACTGCACCATACCCTATGCTTTGGCATTGGGAAACAGTGTCATCGTCAAACCTTCCAGTGGTGCACCTTTCAGTGCTATCTTGATTGCCGAAGCTTTGCACGAGGCTGGTTTTCCACCCGGTAGTATCAATGTCCTAACCGGACCAGGAGCGGTGGTAGGTGATGAACTGGCCGCGAATCCGGGTGTTCAGGCCGTCAATTTTTTCGGCCAGGAAAAGACCAGTGAATCCATTGCCGCCAAGGCGGCCTTAAAGAAACTGTTGTTTGCCATCGTATCCAGCAATGCCTTGATTGTTATGGACGATGCCAATATTGAGGAAGCCGTCAATGCTGCCCTGGGCGGTTGCTACGGGCACAATGGGCAGTCACCCATTTCCACGCGCCGCATCCTGGTTCACCAGGATGTACATAAGCAATTCACCGAGCTTTTTGCCGAAAAAACAGCGGCGCTTGCTTTTGGCGATCCTTTGGATCCCAAAACCGACGTGGGGCCCGTGAACAATTCCAAGGTCCTGGAATTGACCATGGCGCTGGTGGAAGACGCACGCAACAAAGGCGCCCAATTCCTGACCGGTGGCAACAACACCGAAGGCCTCTACATCCAACCCACGGTAATCGATGGGGTAACCCCGGACATGACCATCAGCCAAGAAGTCACCATGGGACCGGTAACGGCTGTCATGACTTTTAGCGATGTGGAAGCGGCTGTGGAGATGGCCAATTCAACCCGCTTCGGTTTTCAATTCGGTGCCTTTACCAGCGGTCTGGCCAATGCCTACTATCTAGCGGAGAATATAAAAGCCGGCAGCGTTTATATCAATGAAGCCACCAGTTGCTGGGACGAAATGGCGCCATTCGGCGGCGTCAAACGTAGCGGTGTGGGCCGTATGCTGTCGGATTGGATTTTCAATGAGCTCAGTGAAATCAAGATGATCCTGTTTGATCTGGGGAAAGTGAAAAAATAGTGTTCACTCCAAAATTGGATTGATGAAATTTTGCATATTCAATGGAGAATGATTTAGCATAATGAGAGGTAATACAGAATGCCCTACTTATACGGCGGTAGCATACTCCGAATCGACCTGAGCACGGGGGAGATAAGCCAACAACCCACTTCAGTCTATACCCGGGACTGGTTGGGCGGCCGCGGTTTAAATACACGCATCTTGTATCAAGAGCTGGAAAAGGGTATCGATCCCCTTTCGCCCGAAAATGTGCTGATCTTCTCGGTCGGGCCTTTGACCGGCACGCTGTTCCCGGGCTCCGGGCGGGTGGAGGTGGCGGCCAAGTCACCGGTAACCGGTATTCAGGGGATGTCCAACATGGGTGGCTATTGGGGGCCGGAACTCAAATATGCCGGATACGACAGCATTGTCATCACGGGCATGGCCGCCAAGCCGGTTTACATCAGCATCAATAACGAGACCGTCGAGATTAAGGACGCAGCAAATATCTGGGGTCTGGATACGTATCAGACCCAGGACGCACTTCAAGAAGAACTCGGAGATCCCGAGGTAGAGGTGGCTTGCATCGGTCCGGGAAGTGAGAATGGCATCGCCTACGGATCCATTCAGACCCGTATGGGCAATGCCGCTGGCCGTACCGGTATGGGCACGGTCATGGGATCCAAAAATCTAAAGGCCATTGCCGTCCGAGGTACCCAAGGGGTGTCGGTTGCGGATCCCGAAAAATTTATGGAAATCTGTCTCGATGCCTTCGAAAAGCAGAAGCCGTTAATCGACAATGCGCGTACGATCGGCATGGCAGAGAATACGCCGCCTTCGTCCTGGGCAGTCGTCCTGGGAAACTACGAATCCAATGTTTGGGACAAGCAGAAGGACCTGAAAGATGGTCATATCCCCTATTGGGAAGCCCATAAAAATCGCCAAGGAGCCGGCCGTACGGGCTGCTTTAACTGCCAGGTTCGCTGCATGGATTATTTTGAAGAAAATGAACTGGGCCCCCTGGTTGCCAGCTGTAATATTTATGGTTCGGCCACCTGGGTGATTAAAAATGCCGACATGAAAACCTGGTATGCAGTGGCGGCCAAATGTCATCGGTTAGGCATCGATGTACTATCGGCAACCCGCATGATCGCCTGGGCCACGGAGCTATACGAACAAGGCATCATTTCCACTGAGGATACGGGTGGTATCCCGCTGGCGTGGGGCGATCGCAACGCTCTGGAACAAATCTTGGAACAGATTGCCCACAACGAGGGTTTTGGTGCTGCCCTGGGTCAGACACCCGAAGTGGCAGCCCAGAAGTTGGGACGAAATGTGGAGCCGGCCCTGAATATCAAGGGAACCCCGGTAGGGGAAACCAATATCATGAACTTTCGGGCCCGGGCCATGGGCGCGGCGGTAAATCCGCGCGGTAGCGATGAATACCGTGCTCGGGCGGGCTCATTTGACAACCTGGGAACGGGGGCAGGGACCGGGCTGACAGCCATGGCCAGCCCGGACAGCTGGGAGGCCAGGACAGCCATGGCAATCGTTGAAAAAGCGCTTGCACAAAAAAGAGCGCGGGATGGAGAAGATGCCCTGATCACACAATTTGATTTCGAATCCAGGGGTGAATTGGCAGCATTGGCCAACCGGTTGATCAGCGTGACCGACTCAGTGGGTCAGTGCAAATGGAACACGGTTTTTCTCAATGTCGGTATTGGTATCGAACTGCAGGCAGAGGGGCTTTCGGCCGGCCTGGGGCAAACGATGTCAGTTGAGAGACTTATCGAAATCGCCTCCAGAATTGCCGCTCAAGAAAGAGCATTTGCCATCAGGGAAGGATTAACCCGGGAGGATGACACCATACCCAAAAAGCTGATCGATTATCAAATGCCGGGGACTTGGCCGGAGGACAAACTCGATGCCCAAAGTCTGGAAAACATGAAAGACGATTACTATGCGGCCATGGAATGGGATGGGGAAACCGGTGTACCCACAAGGGCAACCCTCCAAAAATATGGTTTGTCCGACGTGGCCGGTGACTTGGAGAAAATGGGCAAACTGCCAGAGTAGTATTGTCCTGTGTTCATTTAGAAACTAAAAAAATACAAATATGCTAAGGGGAATTTCAATCTGGGTATTGATAAATTCCAAATCACAAATATCAAATCCCAAACAAATTCCAATGACTAAAATCCCAAACTTGGATATCCAAATATATTCACGAACAGGCTCAGGATGTGAGTCCTTAAATTATTCTGGACCATAAACTTGCCGAACCGTTTAGGATTTAGATATTGGAATTTGAGATTTGTTTGTACTTTGGTGCTTGATATTTGCAATTTTCAGCTTGTTGTTTCTGAATGGTTTGCCGGGACAATAAAAATAATATCTGAAAGGTAGATCAATGAATTATGTAATTATAATCGATGCCGACATATGCAGCGGTTGTCAGATGTGTGAAGTTGCCTGCTCCCTGCGCAATATGGGCGAGTGCAACCCTGAACGTTCCAGAATCCGGGTGGTCAAATCTCAACAGGATGGTCAGCTTGAGTTTGTACCCTCAACCTGTATGCAGTGCGAAACGGCCATGTGTGAACTGGTTTGCCCGGCCAATGCCATCAGCCGGGATCCGGAAACCGGAGCCAGAATTATCAGCGAAAAAAAATGTCTGGGTTGCAGTTCCTGCAGCTATGCTTGCCCTTTTGGAGCCTGTTTTGTCGATCGCCGGCTGGGGAAATCGGTGGTCTGCATGCAATGTGACGGCGATCCCACCTGTGTTAAGGTCTGCCCCTCGGGCGCACTTACATATTCCCGGGCCGATCAGGTCAATATTACCCTCAAACGGGGGGCTGCCCATCGTGTGATGCTCGCCAGGGAGATGATGCGCGAGGAGCCTCAGACGTCCATACCGCCGGTTGAAGCCGGGGACAACTGTTAAAACATTATGGGGGCGATTCTATATTTTATAGAGACGACCCTGCTGTGGATCGTGGCGGTTGTATTGATGACCGGACTGGCCTGGAGACTAACTATTTTCGTAGTGGCCATAAGGCGCAAACGCCAGTTCACCCGGCAAGGCAGTTGGCAACGCTTGGTCTCACTAACCGGTATATTGGCGCCCTTTCATCGCGCAATCCTTGCTAAACCTGCATACGCAGCCTTGCGGTATACCTTCCACGCCTGCCTCTTCATCATACCGATCTGGTTTTCCGGGCATATCTACTTGTGGGAGGAGTCACGCTTTGAGTGGTACTGGTCCCCCCTGCCGGACATTTGGGTCGATTGGATGACCCTGGCGGTGTTGGGGGCCTGTGCTTATTTGCTGGTCAGGCGCATAGTTAGGGCAAAACGCCTTAAAACCCGTCCATCAGACATCATACTCATCGTAACTGCAGCACTGCCTTTTCTCAGCGGTTATCTTCTCACCCATGGGCAGTTGAGCGACATCCCCTTTTTTGACAGCTACCTGTGGTACCTGCATGTCTTCAGCGCTGAGATCATGCTGCTCATGATCGTGCTGCTGTTTTGCCGGACACATTTGAGCAAGGAGCGGTGTGTGGGGTGTGCGGCTTGCGTGGAAAACTGCCCCACAGAGACCCTTGAGTTCAATGATCGCGGCCCGGATCGGTTGTTTAAGTATTCCCATTTCCAGTGCATCTGTTGCGGCAATTGTGTCACAGTATGTCCGGAGCAGGCAGCTGGTTTGCGCCATGATTTGCATCCGAAGCACCTATTCCGGATCGTGTCCAAGACTGAAATCAGGCGGGTGGAAATGAAAATCTGCAAAGGGTGCGGGGTTCGATTCGCACCCATGCCACAGATCGACAAACTTTATAGTAAGGCTCAGTCCGGTAAAATTGAAATCGATACTTTGGATTTTTGCAGGCGTTGTAAAAACTTGCGGGTCGGACTGCAAAATCAAAACCAGGCGAAATGAACGTTTGTACTGTTAATTTAATGGGTTAAAGAGGCGAGGTTGAGCATGAGAAAGGATCGTCAATTTGAAGCGTTGTTTTCACCGGTCACGGTTGGAAATGTGCGCATTAAAAATCGCATAGCAATGGCCCCCATGTCGCTGGAGAGCCTCATTCCGTTTGAAAACAGCTATATCGACAACCGTTGCAAGGAATATCTGATCCAAAGGGCCAAAGGCGGAATCGGTCTTTTGATTTTATCCTGCTGGCGGGTCGAAAACAACATTGAACCCATGCATCATTTTCACGGCAATTTACTGACCAAAGCTGCCATGTACTCCTTTATTGAGTTGAACGAGATATTGCATTCATTTGATACCAGGGTGTTCTACCAGATGACGGCGGGCTACGGACGCGTGGGCAACCCCAACCCGCCCGGCGGCGGTCCACCGGTGTCCTGCTCAGAGGTGCCGGCCTTCTGGGACCCAGATATCATGTGCCGCGAAATAAGCACCCAGGAAGTCGAGAGCATCGTCGCAAACTTCGGATTCTGGGCGGCGGAGCTGAGAAAGGCCGGAGCAGACGGCATCGAACTTCACGGTCATGAAGGTTATCTGTTCGATCAATTTTCATGTGCCGCCTGGAACAAGCGTACCGATAAATACGGCGGAGATTTAGATGGACGGCTGACTTTTGCCAAGGAAATCTTAAAAGCTATAAAGCGGGAGGCCGGTAAGGATTTCCCGGTGGTTTATCGCTATGGCCTCAAACACTACATGAAAGGCTTTCACAGTGGTGCCGTGCCAGGTGAAAAATTCAAAGAGTTCGGGCGGGATGCTGACGAAGGATTGACCATGGCTAAAATTCTGGAATCCGAGGGGTTTGACGCGCTACATGTGGATGCCGGATCCTATGATTCCTGGTACTGGCCCCATCCCCCCAATTATATGCCTCACGGTTGTATGGCCGACATGGCCCGGCAAGCCAAGCAGGTTGTAGGCATTCCGGTGATGGCCGTAGGCCGCATGGACGACCCGCAGGTGGCATCCGGCGTGATCTCAAGGGGAGATGCAGATGTGGTGGTGATCGGTCGCGGCCTGCTGGCCGATCCCGAGTGGCCCAATAAGGTTAAATCCGGGAAGACAGCGGAAATTCGCCCCTGCCTGGGCTGCCACGATGCCTGCACGGGACGTCTGTTCAACGGTAAGCCCATGTGCTGTGCCGTGAATCCTGCGGTGGGGAGAGAGCTGCACTATGCTGTAACACCAGCTGCAGAAAAGAAAAAAGTTTTGATAGTCGGAGGGGGACCGGCCGGCATGGAAGCTGCCAGGGTTGCAGCCCTGCGGGGACACCATGTCAGTCTTTACGAGCAGCGCCGTGTGCTAGGGGGGCATCTGCCGCCAGGTTCGGTTCCCGAATTTAAAAAGGACATTCGCCGCCTTTTAGCTTGGTACGAGCTGCAGCTCGAAAAAAGTGACATCGCTGTTCATTTGAGTTCTCCAGCGACCCTGGATACCATCACGTCGCAGAATCCGGACGAGGTCATTGTGGCCACGGGTTCGACAACGGTCATACCGCCCATCGCGGGCCTGGAAACCGGCAACTGGGTCGATTGCATCGACGCCCTCAGCGGCAAAAAAGAGCTGGGGCAGACTGTGGTCGTCCTGGGAGGGGGGCTGGTGGGGTGTGAAATCAGCCTGTGGGCAAATAGTCTTGGTCATCGGACCACCATTGTAGAGCGGCTGCCGGCCCTCATGTCGGCCGGGCCTTTGATTTCCAAAGAAAACAAACAGATGACAATCGACCTGCTCGTCTACAACGGCATTGAAGTGTGCCTGAACACCAGGATTGCACGCGTCGAAAACAGGCTGCTGCATCTGGTCAACAACGAGAATCAGAAATGGCAGATTGAATGCGACAGCCTTGTGATCGCTGCGGGCATGCGGTCGGAGCAGGAGTTGTTTATGAAGGTTGAACAAAAATTTCCCAATGTTCGGCGTATTGGCGACTGTTTGCAGCCGCGCAATATACAGGGGGCTATTTGGGATGCCTATGAGGTGGCCAGACGCCTTTGACTTGAATTGGGCAAATAACCGGGAATAGATGAATTCATGTATTTGACAGACCAAGAAAAAAAGATGCTGGATGGCAAAGCCGGTGAAGCGGTCCGCCTGGCAATGTCCATACTGGTCGATCTGGGACAAGGTATCGGTGCGGCGGAGATGGTTGCCATCGAACATGTCCACACCGACAGCGGGTTTTACGTGGGGGATGCCGGTCTCGAATTTGTGGAGCATTTGGCCGCATTGGGGGGCAAGGTGCGTGTACCCACCTCCATGAATAATACAACCTATGATATCGAGCGTTGCCGATCTTACGGGGTTCCATCTGCGCTCGCCGGAAAGATAAGGCGACTCGAAAAAGCGCACCTGGCCATGGAGGCCACACCGGCATGGACTTGTGCCCCCTACCAGGACGGGATCCTGCCCAAATCAGGGAGCATGGTGGCCTGGTCGGAATCCAATGCCATTGTTTTTGCCAACTCGGTGCTGGGCGCACGCACAAACCGGACCGGCGACCTGGTGGACATATGCTGCGCCCTGACCGGCCGGGCTCCCAAAACCGGTCTCTATCTGAATGAGAACCGCTTGGCAGACATACACGTGACGTTCGATAACATGCCGGCGGAAGCATTCGGGGATGCCCGTTTTTACCCCCTGCTGGGATACGCTATCGGCAAACAATGCGGCAACCGGGTCGTGGCCATCTCGGGAATACCCAAAGACGTCAGCATGGACCATTTGAAGGGTCTGGGAGCAGCGGCGGCATCATCCGGTGCTACTGCGCTGTTTCACATCGTGGGTGTCACGCCCGAGGCCCCTACACTGGAAGCATGTCTGAATGAGGAACAACCTACCAGGGACTTAAGGCTCTCGCCAAAGGACATACACCAAACGAGCGCGGTGTTATGCACTGCGGAAAATGATCAACTTGATTGGGTCGGATTGGGATGTCCTCATTTTTCCCGGGATGAATTCAATGAACTGGTCGCTTGTATCCACGGGAGGAAGGTGCACACCGATATCGAGGCCACCGTCTTTACCAGCAGGAAGATAAGGCGCTGGGCGGACACGGCGGGAGTGATTGAACAATTAACGCAAGCCGGGTTTCAGGTTTACAGCGACGGCTGTTTGTTGACCTACCCCCAATTTATAAATCGATCGGGCACGATGATGACCAACTCGGCCAAGGCCGCCAATTATATTTATTCCCAGTCCGGTTATTTAGCAGCTTACGGCAGTATTCGCGAATGTGTTGAATCAGCGATTTCCGGAAAAATCATGCGGGAGCGACCATCATGGATGGGATTCTAAACTGTAAAGTTTTGACATCGGGTATCGGAAAGGGCGAACTATTGGTCACGCACCAGAGTATCAGCCTGTGGGGCGGGGTTGACCCGGCACGCGGTATCATTGACGATCCCCGGCATGAGTTGTTTGAACGATCCATCAGCGCCAAGGTGCTGGTATTTCCATATGGCAAAGGTTCAGCCGCTGCCCCCCTGGTAATGCTTGAACTAATTAAACAGGGCACGGCTCCGGCCGCCATTGTTAATGAGGAAACCGATCCGCTATTGGTGGCCGGTCCTATCATCGGTCGGCATTTTTATAAACAAGCCATTCCAGTTGTTTGTCTGGATCATGATAACTTTGTGATGCTTAAAGCAGGTCAGGACGCAATTGTCGACGGGGAGCGGGGTGAGGTAGTAATCTTTCCGTGATTTACATTGTTTATAAGCCCATCGAAATCGGTATCGGAATCGCTATCGGAATCGTGTTTTTAAGAACCGATACCGATAGCGATAGCGATTTCGATACCGAAGTTTACGCACCGCCTATCCCTTTTGCGCCTGAATATATTGGTCCAGATCCTTTACGATTGCGGGTGCAATGTCCGGTTGAACATAGTTTTGCATTCGTTTTTCGAAAATATCCAGTAAGCGTTCGGAAAGAATCTTGCTGCCCTTGTTGTGCCAGGTGGTAAAATCATCGCGACTCATCAAATCAGACAGGTAGAATTCGGTTCGACAATGGGCCAGGGTTTTGGGATGAGTTAGATATTCATGGCCGATGCCGACGGACTTGATGGATTCCAGGTCGAGACGATCGTCGGTTACGTCGATGGACTTGAGCATCCGGCGCAGCATGCTGCAAATTTCCTCGTCCGCCAGGAATTTCTGGTAGCTCATGGATTGGTATGACCCCAGGATGCCGCAGGCGTGCAACACAAAATTGGCGCCGCTCATAACCGTAGCGGTCAACGCCATTGTTGATTCAATGCCGGCCTGCATGTCCGGGTACTGGGAATCCGTCAACCCGCCACTCCCCCGGCACGGTAGCCCGTAAAACTTGCCCATCTGGATGGTGGCGTTTTGAATCATGGAGAGTTCCGGCGCACCGATGGATAGTCCACCGGTGCGCATGTTGGTGACCGTGGAGGTGGCGCCGTAGATGACCGGAGCGCCGGGATTGATCAATTGGGTCAAAGTAACGCCGGCCAGCATTTCGGCATTCTGCAGCGCCAACAGCCCTGGCAGGGTTACCGGCCCGGTGGCCCCGGCCATCATGAGTAAACCGATCATATTAACCTGTCCGTGACGCGCGTATTCGATCAAAGCGCCGGCCATTTCGGCCGAGTACTGCAGGGGTGATATGGAGCTGATGATGGCGATCATCACGGGTTTATTCAAAATTTGTTCTTTGCCGCCCCAGGCCAGGCCTGCCATAGCGATGGAATCCAAAGCAGCCTGACGCGATACGGAACTCCCGATAAAAGGCTTGTCACATAAGACAAGGTTGGATTTGAGCATGTCCAAATGGGCTTGCCGGGGGATCCGATCGGAGGGATCGATCATCAGGCAGCCGTTCATATCGATGGTTTGAGATGTCTGCACCAGCTTACAGAAATTATCATAATCGGCCATAACACCTGGTCGCTGCTTTTTTTCCTGTGTGATCATGATGGAAGCGCCATATCCGGGGGCGATAACCAGATGATTGCCGCCAATGGTCACACTCTGATGGGGATTGCGTGCTTCGATTCGAAATTCGGAAGGAACCGATTTTAAGGCCTGATGGATCTGCTTTGCTTGAAGATGCACGGTGTTGCCATCGACTTTGAAACCATGTTGTTTGAAAATGTCGAGGGCCTCTGGTTCGTAAAAGTTAATACCAATTTCATCCAGAATGTTCATGGAGGCAGCATGGATTTTGGATTTATCCGCCTCCGTCAAAATATGCATTCTTTCGTACATGACATGTTCCTTTTACTTGTTTACTCTAATCATGAGCCACCGACAAGGTCGGTGGTCGTTGACAGATACACCGGATGAGATCATTATAAGAAAAGTCTGTTCCAATTTAGCAAAAACAGCGCCAAGAATGTAATAGTAAGATGATATCAACAGTTGCAATCATAATTAGGTAATTTTAAGCAGTTGTGTGCTGACGTTCGCCGCCTATGAGAAGCCCAGGAGAATTCGAAACGCAATTGTTGATTCATTTTTGAATCAATACGGTTTTTCGCTTGAACCAATCGGGGGGTCATGGGATGCTAATCGGTGGGTTTCGTGGCATGTGGACTGAAGTTGGAAAGACAGTTTGATTCAATATTGAATCAAAAATAGGCCCATGCATGCTTTTGAATCTTTGGAAAGTAGGCGATATGGGGTGCGAAATGCAAAATACCGTGAAATTAAAGGATTGTGCATCCCTGTTATTTGGCGTAATCGATGTGGGTTGACCGATCTGGTATGGCCTGGCATTTGCATTCTTAACACGTGGCCAAGGTTTAAACGAAACACGCGTTTCCCGGTGATCTGTTAGCTATACTTGACCTTATGCTGGACAAAAGACGCGGTCCGATCGGATCGTCGACGAACGCGTTTGTATAAAAACAAGAGGCAAGGCATGCGCACCACCCGCAAATCCCGTCATTATGTCATCATCGGCAACAGTGCCGCCGCCTTGTCGGCCATTGGTGCGATTCGCCGGAACGATGGGACCGCTCCTGTCACGGTCATTGCGGCCGAAACATGTTTTGCCTATTCTCCGGTCCTGTTGACATATTATATGGCCGGACGGATATCCCGTCAGCAGGTGTTCTTAACCGATGACGACTATTATCGCAGTCTCGACGTTTGCCTCAAGCGCGGTGATCCGGTGTCGGCCATCGATGTCAACCGACGGATGTTGACGCTGCGAAGCGGCCAACATATTGACTATGACCGCCTTCTCATCGCCACCGGCTCATCGGCCAAACAACTGGACGGTTCCGGCAACCATTTGCCCGGTGTTTTTACCATCAAGACCCTGACCGACGCCGACCGTATCCTTGAACACACCGCCGAGCGGAAACGGATTGCCATCGTCGGCGGCGGCCTGATCGGTCTTCAGGCTGCCAATGCACTGGCCGATGGCGACCGCGACATCCGTCTTTTGATCGGTTCCGAACGCCCCCTTTCCCAAAACGTCGACGGTGATTGCAGCCGCTTTGTCACCGAATGCATCCAAGGAAGCGGTCTGTCCGCTTATTTTGAAACCGGCGTCGAACGTATCGAAGCAGACGAAGGAGAGCTTCGGCTTGTGCTAAACGATGGCGGGCACATGTCGGTGGATGCGGTCATTGTGGGTAAAGGGGTCAAACCCAATATTGAGCTGGCCAAACATGCGGGGATCGAGGTGGATTGGGGCGTTGTCGTGGATGACCGCATGCAGACCAGCGCCCCGGAGGTCTATGCTGCCGGCGATGTGGCCCAGGGCTTCAATCAGGCCAGCGGCGAACGTCAGGTCGTGGCCACCTGGGTCAATGCCTGCATCCAGGGCAAAACCGCCGGTACCAACATGAGTGGTGGTCAGGCCGCATGCACCGGCCTCAGCGGAAATGTTTGCCGTATCCTGGGCAATTCGGTGGCATCCGTGGGCGTCACGCATCCCGATCCGGTTCAGCACCACTGGCAAAGCTACACGGCACCGGATGGCGCCTATTACCGCAATATCATCTTCGGCCAAGAGGATGAAATCGCCGGAGCCGTCATGATGGGCAGCGTCTCCGACATCGGGCTCATTCGCAACATGATCCAGAATCGGGTTCGGGTGTCCGCTCGCCTAAAAGAAAAAATCGTTCACGGCCCCATATCATACGGCGATTTGTACGGTTGTTGCCTTAAAAAGGTGTAACCGTTTAAATCCTTTACAAAACAATAACAGCATGGACAATACGCGCATGACCATCACCCTCAAAATTAACCACGCGCTGGCAGACTTTGTGCCCCGGCGCATGATCGACAGGGAGATGCGAATCGATATTCAAAAAGACGCTCGCGTCGATGACATTCTCAGCAATGTCGTCGGTCTTCCGGAAAAGGTCGTTCCCCTGATTTTTGTCAACGGGCGCCATGCCAAACCGCAAGACCGGCTGTCATCCGGTGATCGGCTGACACTCTGGATGCCCATGGCGGGCGGATAAAACGAAAGGAGTCGGAATATGTCAAAATCACTTGTCGTGGATCTGGAAAAATGCACCGGATGCCGAACGTGTGAAATGGCCTGCTCATTTATGCACTATGGCGAGTACAATCCCACCAAGTCGGCGATCCAGGTGAGCATCTTCACCGAAAACGCCTTTTTCGTACCGGTGGTCTGCTTCCAGTGCAAAAAACCGTTTTGCGAGGAGGTCTGTCCCACCGGTGCCCTGTCCAAGAATGAGATTGACGGGGCCTTCGTGATTTTGGTGGACAAGGACAAATGCGTCGGCTGCAAAATGTGCACAATGGCCTGTCCCTTCGGCTGCATTACCATCGGCCATGAAGGCATCGCCAAAAAATGCGACCTGTGTGGCGGTCAGCCAGAGTGCGTCGTGTTTTGTCCCACCGGGGCGATCGAATTCAAAGAGGAAAAAGACGGCATATTGGCCAAGTCACGTCTAACGGCCGAAAAAATCTATCATCAAAAGGAGGTCAGCCAATGAACGGATGGATCGGGAAAATTCTGCGGGTCGATTTGACGCGTAAAACAGCATCCGTCGAACCGCTGAGCCAAAATGTTGCCCACCAGTATATCGGTGGACGGGGACTGGGTATCTACTACCTTTTCAACGAGGTCGACCCCACCATCGACCCGCTGAGCAAGGACAATAAGTTGATCATGGCCACCGGGCCGATGACTGGTACCGGCACGCTGGCCGCCGGTCGCTATACGGTGGTCACCAAAGCGCCGCTAACCGGTACGGTGGCCATGTCCAATTCCGGGGGCATGTTTCCGGCCGAACTCAAATTCGCCGGCTACGACGTGATAATTTTCGAAGGCAAAGCCAAGAGTCCGGTTTACTTGTGGATTATGGATGATCACATCGAATTCCGGTCGGCGGCGACTTTATGGGGTATGAACAGTCATGAAACCACGGATGCCATCGTTAAGGAGACGCACCCCGAAGCCAAGGTGAGCTGTATCGGCCCTGCCGGCGAAAACCTGGTCAAATACGCCTGCATCATGAATGACAAGGGGCGTGCCGCCGGTCGTTCGGGCGTGGGCGCCGTCATGGGGTCCAAAAACTTGAAAGCCGTGGCCGTGCGGGGCACCAAGGGTGTCACCGTCGCGGATCCCCTGGGATTCCGCGATGCTGTCCTGGACGCCCAAAAGGAGTTTCACGACCCATACATGTCGGGGGTTCTGGCCAAGTACGGTACCGCCGATGTCGTGGAGTTTTCCAATGAGGTGGGACTGCTGCCCACCCGCAATAGCCAGGCAGGTGTTTTCGAGCACGCCTCGCGTATTAGCGGCGCCCTATTGGCCGAAAAATACAACCTGCGGGGTGCTCGCAAGACCAAGGCTTGCTTTTCCTGTCCGCTGGCCTGCGGCCGGGTCACGCGTGTGGCCGAAGGTGAATTCAAGGGCGAAGGGGAAGGACCGGAGTACGAGACCATGGGCGCTTTCGGCTCGGCTTGCGGCGTGGATAATCTGGAGGCCGTCATCAAGGCCAACTATATTTGCAACGAAATGGGTTTGGACACCATTACGGCAGGCATGACCATCGCCTGTGCCATGGAAATGTTCGAAAGAGGCATTCTGAGCGAGAAAAAGGTGGGTATGAAGCTCAATTTCGGCAACGCCAGCGCCATGGTCAAACTGGTGGAGCAGGCCGCCAAGCGCGAGGGCTTCGGGGATATCCTGGCTGAGGGATCGTATCGCATGGCCGCAAAATTCGGTCATCCGGAATATTCCATGACCTCTAAAAAACAGGAGTTTCCCAGCTATGATCCGCGCGGGGGACAAGGTTTTGCTCTGGCCTATGCCACCTCAAACCGGGGGGGCTGCCACATCCGCCAGGAGGTCCACTGTCTTGAATTTTTCGGCGTGGCCTTGTTGGGCATCATCGAAACCGGTGGTGCCATCGATCGTTTCAGCACCGAGGGCAAGCCGGAGGTGGTTAAAAAAGTACAGGACTTCTATGCCATGATCGACTCTTCCGGCATCTGCAACTTTATCATCATTGGATCGCCGGACGTCAATGTGCTGATTAATTTGCTCGAAAAGGGCACCGGCATCGATTTCGGCGGAGTGGACGGCTTTTTGAAAACCGGAGCGCGCATCTTCAATCTGGAGCGCATGTTTAACGTCAAAGCCGGTTTTTCGGCCAAAGACGACACCTTGCCCACCCGCATGACCCAGGAGCCCATGCCTTCAGGCCCGGGCAAAGGCGTCGTTGTCAAACTCGATGAAATGCTGCCTGAATACTACAAGCGTAGGGGCTGGACGACAGATGGGATCCCAACTAAAAAAACGCTTAAGGATCTCTCGCTGGCCATAGAGGCCTGAGTGGGCGGACCCGGGCTGTCAAAATGGTGGTACGGAATCGATTTACAGCAAAATTAAAAGCCTGGCCATAAGTTAACTCTAATCATAAGCCACCGACAAGGTCGGTGATTGTTGACCTCAACGTATGGAACTATAAGGTTGACAGGCTCCTGTCAAACAAATGCCCTGTTGATTTTGAGAACGGGAACAATCAGCGGGGCATTTTTTGGGTCATATGCGGATTGACAGAGATCCCATTTGAGTCTAAATTGACTCAAGTTTGAAACCGCTTTTGATTTTACCAAGCAGGGAATCTGGATACTGGATGGTACGGGAGTTGTTCTCAAAGAAAACCCAGCTGCCGAGAAAATGATTGGAATCAGGGCCTCAGAGGTTATCGGCAAAAATATTGAGTTGCTGGCCGAAACCGGTGTCATTGATCAGGCCCTGACACCCCACATTCTCAAATCCAAGCGCCTATCACCCGGTTGTTGCTGAACTTCCCAGATAAGCGGGAAAATCATTGTTGATCCGTTTTATATTTTGATGCAGATTAAGGTGGCAGGGAGTCGAATATTGAATCCCCATCAATTAAGGTTGTAATTAATACGTACTCAAGGAGGAGGAGACATGGCAGATAATTTCCCAACTCAGGCACGGGTCGTCATCATTGGCGGAGGCATCGTCGGTTGCAGTGTGGCCTATCATCTGAGCAAACTAGGCTGGAATGATGTTGTGGTTTTGGAACGTAAAACAATCGCTTCAGGCACAACCTGGGCGGCTGCCGGTCTTCTGGGCCAACTGTGGTCCAACGCCGCCTTGACCAAATTGGCCGTATACGGTGCCGACCTGTATTCCCGATTGGAATCAGAAACCGGCCAACCCACCGGGTACCAACGCCCCGGATCCATTCGTGTCGCCCAGACCAAAGCGCGTAAAGAAGAGTATGATCGATCCATGCAGATGGCCCGTGCTTTCGGTATCGAGATGGAGGAGATCAGTCTCAAAGAGGCTCAGAAATTGTTTCCTTTGTTGCATGTCGACGACCTGGAGGCAGCCTGGTTTCAGCCCAATGACGGCCATACCAACCCAGAGGACACCACCCAGGCGCTGGCCAAGGGTGCACGCACAGGGGGGGTTCGATTTTTTGAAAACACCCTGATAACCGATGTTACTTTCAAGCATCCCACCATCAGCGGTGTCAACACGGTTCAAAGTGTCAGCACGGATAAAGGCGATATTGCCTGTGAATACCTGGTGAACACGGCGGGCATGTGGTCGCGCGATCTGGGTCGGAAGCTGGGCATCAGTTTCCCGCTGTACGCCGCCGAGCACATGCACATGACCACCAACCCCATCGAAGGTACCTATAAAGGAATGCCCTATATTCGCGATATGGACGGCTATATCTATATCAAGGAAGAAATGGGCGGCTTGCTCATGGGTGGTTTCGAGCCCATTGCCAAACCCTGGGGCATGACGGGCATCCCCGAGGAGTTTCAGCACACGCAGCTCCAGGAAGATTGGGACCAGTTTGAGATCTTTATGAAAAGTGCCGTCAAGCGGGTTCCGGCTTTTGAAGATGCCGAGATCAACAGTCTGACCACCGTGCCGGAGAGCTTTACACCCGACACGGCCTACATGCTGGGCGAAGTGCCGGGGGTCAAAAATTTTTTCGTGGCCACGGGCATGAATTCGGTGGGGATCACCAGTGCCGGCGGGGCCGGCCGGGCCCTGGCCCAGTGGATGGATCAGGGCTATCCGGATGAGGATCTGTGGGCCGTGGATGTGCGCCGTTTCTATGGCTGGCAGCGCAACAACAAATATCTGCACGACCGGGTTATCGAAGCGGTGGGGAATCTGTATGCCGATCATTGGCCTTTTAAGCAGCCGGAAACCGCCCGCAATGTGCGCCAGACACCCTTTCATGACAGGTTGGCTGCAAGAGGGGCCTGTTTTGGGGTGGTGGCCGGATGGGAGCGGGCCAATTGGTTTGCTCCCGAGGACGTGTCGCCGGTGTATGAATACGATTGGGGCCGACAGAACTGGTTTGAATATTCAGCACAAGAGCATATGGCCATACGTGAAAATGTGGGTGTTTACGATCTTTCCTCCATGGCCAAATTCATGGTCCAGGGCAGGGATGCCCTTCAGATGCTGCAATATGCCTGCTGCAATGATGTGGACGTGCCACTGGGCAAAGTTGTCTACACCCAGATGTTGAACGACCGCGGCGGTATCGAGGCGGATATCACCGTCACCAGACTGGCCATGGATAAATTCTTTGTGGTCAGCCCCGGCGCCTGCGGCGTCCGCGACTATGATACCCTCAATCGCCACATCGGTCCCGACGATTTTGTAACCCTGACCGAAGTGACATCGGCCTATACCATGCTGGCCGTCATGGGCCCCAAATCGCGCGACTTGCTGGAGAACCTGACCGATGCCGATTTGTCCAACAAGGCCTTTCCGTTTGCCACGGCCCAGGAAATCGACATGGCCTATGCACGTCCTTTGGCCATCCGCATGTCCTTTGTGGGTGAGCTGGGCTGGGAGCTCTATATTCCGACTGAATTCTCAAACAATGTATTTGACGCCCTACTCAAGGAAGGCGCCAAATATGACCTCAAATTGGTGGGACTGCATGCGTTGGACTCACTGCGGTTGGAAAAGGGCTACAAACATTGGGGCGCCGATATCACCCCCAATGACACGCCCTGGGAATCGGGTCTCGGTTTCTGTGTCAAAATGGACAAAGCGGATTTCAGAGGCAAAGAAGCCCTGGCGCAAAAACAAGCGCAAAGTCTGCAGCGCAAGCTGGTGATGTTTTCCTTGGAAGATCCCAGGCCGCTTGCCTATCATGACGAGCCCATTTATCGCAACGGCGAGCTGATCAGTGAAAACACCCATGGTGCCTTTTCACATGTGAACAACTGCAGCATCGGCATGTGTTATCTGAAAAATCCGGATGGCATCAGTGATGACTGGATTAAGGACGGCACCTACGAAATCAATGTGGCCGGAAAAATGTATCCCATCAAGATTCATCTGCAGCCGATTTACGATCCCAAGAGTGAGCGGGTACGGATGTAAACATAAGGCAGAAATTGCGTACTTGATGCCAAAAGCGACGAGGCCTTTGCCCATTGGCAAAAGGCCTCGTCGTGTTTCATGTAATTGTGTAACGATTTTATTCGCACTGGGATTTCATCAGCTTGATGGCTTTGGGCCGGGCATCCTCAAACATTTTTTAAAATCAGGGTGGGTAAGGATTTCTATGGCAAGGGTCGTGACACCTTCTTCATGCGTCAATGTATAGGTTTCCGTGCTATCGATCCACTTTTGAGCCGCGTCGCTTTGCATGTTTTCACTGCCATCTTGGTTGATCAGGCCCACATGCCGCACATGGATGCGTTCATAGGGAATGAATGCCTCGACGCGTGCTTTGGTGCCGCCCATATTCGGATCGACAAATTTGATATGCCGGCCCTGTTCCCATTGGCCTGAGAATTGCGAATTGGGTGAAAAGGCCTGGGCCCACTTTCGATATCAAATATGTTCTCAAATACACTGAACAGGACGAAGCGCAACGCAGCTTGTCCCGTCGTGGCTCGAAAAGCGAAGTCGGAAAATTGGACTAATTAGGAAGCCATCAAGGTTAAGGGAATAAACTAAAGCGGCTGCATGGTTACGGCCGATTGCGGGCAGCTGGTGGCGCACAGGCCGCAGCCGTAGCATTGGTCGGCATCAAAGGTGATTTTACGCCGGGTTTCCCCGTGCAGCACAATGGTGGCACCGTCATGGTAAAGCGCGCCGAAGGGGCAGCGGCCGATACAGGTGCCGCAGCTTATGCAGCGCTCGCTATCGAACTGGGCCACATAGTGAACCCGTGGGTATTTTTTATGCAGACCCAGCCGGAATCCGGCCCGGAAGGGAAACGAGTAGGCAATGTTGCAGTTGCCGTGACTGACCCACTCCAGGCTGGGATCATGCTCGCGCCAAAATTTCGGACCGGTATGGACCAGGCCCATACGGTCCATAATCAGTAGATGCCGCTTGGCCTCCTCCGGTGTCAGACCCCGTCCCTGGCCGATCTCAAGGGTTTCCTTGGCCCGGGCGCCCACGCGCATGCTGCCCTCGATGATGGGGCTAGCGGGTCTTAACAGTGCCTTGCAGGCGCAGGGCAACACACAGATCACCTCGGAAGCATCCATCAGATCCAGGGCCTCATCCAAAAGCAGCACATCCCGATTTTTCATGCGCACCCAGGTGTCCGGATCTTTTTCGATTTTTTCAAAAGAGGGCGTGTGCAGTTTGATAAACTCCTGCATGACCCATTCGGTGGCGGCATTGCGGCGCCATTTAGGTACGCGCCCCCAGCTGCCGGTTTCAAATGCAGTCCAGTAATCAAACGTGAAATAAAAGCGTCCCACTGCGTAAGTGGTTTCGTCTCCGGAGTTGGAATAGGTGATGATTTCCCATTGAATCAGCTTTTTAAGCAGGTGCTGGGCTTCCGCCAAACCGATATTCATCATATCGGCCACTTGATTCTGGGTCAGGGTTTGGTCGGCCAGGCCCAGCACCAGGTCCAGTTCCTGTTCATTGACAAACAGGTTGACGTAGGGAACCATGGCCGGCGGCATATGGATCAGATGAGCAAACTGCTTATTTCGTGATTCTGACATGCATCCTCCGAATAGCATTTTTTAAAAGCTGGTGATTGGTCCTATGAACCAAGTTAGAGGTATTAGAATTTGTTTCGAATTTTTAATTGCCCCCGGACAAAACATCTTTGTAGGGTGAGATCAGTACCGGATACTTTGGGCCTGGGCAATTACTTGTTCAGGGTCTCAAAGTATTTCATCGTATTGAGAAATTTTGCCTTCATCTTATCATTCTTGCCCACATTGTGAAGATAGGGAATTATTGATTCCTCATATTTTTGGATGGCTTCGGCATTAAGCTGCGGCCAACGGCTATATTGTTCTTCAAAAGTGGCTGCGCAGGGGAAAAACAGGTGATGCGGGCTGTTATCGCTCAGGATTGTGATGTTTTCGGTTGTTATTTGGGCCAGTTTTTGGTCACTAAAGGAGAAGTATTTTAGGATTTCAAAGGGTGAGTCCAGATCCACCGAGCGCAGCAGGTTCCGGATGGGTTTATCCACAAGTCTGGCGACCATGGCATTGAAATCGATTTGTAAAGCCGTTGGTGTGGCGATCATCAACGAGTAGGCATTACTGACCCGCCAGATGGAAACATGGGGGAAAATCTTCGAAAACGTATGGATAATGGACATGTAGCGGTCGGGATGCAAGCCATGAAAGGGTACCCACTGGCAAAAAATGCCGTCCCGGTCTAGCTTGCTGTTTACAAGTTTATAAAATTCCTGGGTAAACAGCACCCAGGAGTCATATACCCTTGGATGCGTGGCGTCCGATACGATAATGTCGTAGGCCTTGTCTGTGTGCAGGAGAAAGTGGCGGGCATCATCGGTAACCAGAGACAGTTTCGGATTGGTGTGGATGGCCTGGTTTACTGGTTTGAAATAGGCACTGATCTGTGGGGCCTGGGCGGCCAGATCGACACTGTCCACCGTGCCCACGAATTGGGCCGTGGCACCCGATGTAACCCCGGCGCCAAAGGTAACCATTAAAGCGTTTTTGGGATCCGGGTGGAGTAGATTCGGTAGCGCTCCCATGAGCCGGAATGTCATAATCGAGAGCTGGGATGTGTCCACCTCCGGGATGCCATTCAGATACAATACGCGGTTGCCATCGGGACGATCGAAAATGGTCGCTGTCACCGAGGTCGATTCCTGGTAGTATATAAGTCGACTGCCGGGTTCCAGTTGAGCGTATTTGGTTTTAAAATAATCTGCGGGCATCCATTGAATGCCCAGGACAGCAAATATGACAACCGCGACCACAACCGGAATACTGATGTGCCGTTTCATGCTGCTAACAGCCAACAGACTGCCCACCAACAAACAGATTCCAGGCAGAAACAGCATTGTATTTCGAAAGCCCATCTTAGGGATTAGCCAGAAACTTACGGCAATGGCACCTAAAACACATCCCAAGGTATTGAGTCCGTAAATGCCGCCCAGACGCGCACCCGTGCCGGTATCCCTTTTCTTGTAGATCTGGATGGCCAGTGGTAGAAGTGCTCCTGACAAAAGCGCCGGTATCAAAGCAAAAAAAGGTAATCGATCGAATAGAAATGCATCGTAGCGGGTCTCCCCGGGGACCTGGCCGGGATGGACGAAAAACGGCACTAAATAGGCACTGATGGCAAAGGCTATCTGCAGTAAGGCAAAAAGAGAAATTAAATGCTTTTTTTGTTTGCATAAAGGTATGACCAACAGGCTTCCCAGCGCAATGCCGCCCAGGAAGAGCATAACGATGCTGGTGAATGAATAAACCGAATTGTCAATCACCAGAATCAATAAACGGGTCCACAGCACTTGGTAAGCCATGGTGGCAAAACCAGCCGCAAATGTTGCCAGGAGAATAAGTCGCAGGGTGGCTTTGGGAATAGGGTTAAATTTGCTTTTTTGGGATTTGGCTTTCTTTTGATTTGCGGCCGGGATCTGGTCTGCTTTTTGACCCGTTCGACCCATGGCAACCGCGCAACATCCAATGATGAGATTTAACAATCCGGCGGACAACAGCACGGCAAAATGGCCCCAGTAGGCAATGAGGAAAAAACCAGTCAAAAAGGCGCCCAGAAGAGCCCCTGCAGTATTGACGCCATAAAGCAGGGCTGATCGTGAGCCGGCGTCCCGGCGCGTCCCAATTAGATGTTTGCCGATTACGGCAAATGTGCCCCCCATAAAGAAAGTGGGAATGCACAGCAGCACAAAACTGAAAACAAAGCGCACCAGCACACCGCCCGTTTGTGATCCGGAGACCAGCTTAATGATCATGATTTCCAGCGGTACAACGGATTGAATCGCAATGTAGAGTACCAGCGCCGACACCCCGACCATGATTTCCAGGCAGCCGAAGATAAATAGGGGCGATGATTTCAGTGAATCGATTTTCTTGCCCCAGAAGAAGCTACCCAACGACAGACCGGCCATAAATGCAGCCAATATCGTGCTGGTGGCATAAGTTGTGTTGCCCATGACCAACACCAGCATCCGGCTCCAAACTATTTCATAAACCAATCCGCAAAATCCCGAGATAAAATAAAGCAAAACCGGCACAAGAAAAGTGAGACCCATGATATTCTGTTTCCCGTCGTTGGTATTTGGTTTAGCTGCAATGTAAGGTTGGATATCATCTTAGTGTAAAAAAAATCCAAAAAGCAAACACAGTTTTGAGCAGAAAAGGATAAACAGCATGTTATCCTGAATTCATAAGAAAAACATTATAATTCACCGGAATCAAAACCGTATCAGGCAAAACAAAATTTCTTCCCCGATCTGACACGGAGATAGCGGGCACGGACCCCATGTGAAAGACAACAATCATATTGCCAATTGCGCTATCATGCAATATAGTTGCATAGAGAGATTGGGTAAGGTGTAGATAAATAAGGATGTATTAGGTGCACAAATTCGATAAATCATTTGTTATTACTGTAATTTTTATGCTGATGTTTCTGGCAGCCATTTCCGCGGCCGACAAAATGCTTGTGTTTGTCAGCATATTACCGCAAAAATACTTTGTGCAACAAATTGGCAAAGAACGGGTTGATGTACGGGTCATGGTGCAGCCGGGTTCAGACGCGCACGCGTATGAGTACCATGGGAAAAAAGCCAATGTCGTGGCCCGGGAAAACGGCGGCCAGGTGATTTTTGCCGATCCGTTAGCCTGTGATTGGATGGCCAATTTGCAAGAAGTTGCCGACGAGTTTGCAGCGGCCCGAACGTAAGGTAGAGCGATGTCAATCATCGAAACCATGTATCCGCATTCAGTGGACGAGGTTTGCCCGGTGGAGCTCGTGGCCCATGGTATACCCCACCGGGTGCTGCGGGATCACTAAATATCCGTACTGGGAGGAATCCCATGATTGAAGTCCTTCAATTTGAATTTATGCGTAATGCCCTAACAGCCGGCCTTCTCGCCAGTCTTATCTGCGGTATCATGGGGAGCTTGGTGGTGGTCAATCGTATCGTTTTTCTTTCCGGCGGTATCGCCCATGCGGCCTACGGTGGTATTGGCATGTCATTTT
>Ga0180436_10001141_pt1 | contig 26363 bp, 23 predicted proteins | sample SS_ome_2_FD_132434 | JGI IMG/M metagenome (GOLD analysis project Ga0180436, IMG submission 132434) | Hypersaline lake sediment archaeal communities from the Salton Sea, California, USA - SS_3_S_2 metaG | ecosystem: Environmental > Aquatic > Non-marine Saline and Alkaline > Hypersaline >... | reverse complement strand
GATCCCGTCCGATTATACGGTTTCCGAAATGGTGTTTACGTTAAACGGGTATGAGATCGTCGAGAAGTGTGAGCCCAACTATTTCACCAACACCCAGGATGTTCCCAGTGACCGTCTCTTCAACAGGCAGTGGAGCCTTGACAATCCGGACCAGTCGAATACCGACATCAGCATCCTTGAAGCATGGGGCATCGAATCCGGCAGCCCGGATATCATTGTGGCGGTTATTGATATGGGTTTTGATATGAGCCATGAAGATCTTCAGGAAAATATCTGGAAAAACCCCGGTGAAATACCGAACAACGGGGTGGACGACGACGCCAACGGATATGTCGATGACATTGTCGGCTGGGACTTTGTCCACCAGAGCTCCGGCCTTGACGATGAAGACTGCGACTGGAGAAATGAGGATAATGACCCCACATCACTGAAATCTTCCCATGGAAATCGGGTTTTGGGACTTATCGGTGCCACCACCGATAACGGGATCGGCATTGCCGGAATTGCGGCAAATTGCCAGGTGATGTTAATACGCGCCGGTTTCTACAATACCCAGGGCTACCAGGTCCTCAGCACATCCGCCATTATCAAGGGCATTATCTATGCCGTCGAAAACGGCGCCCGCATCATCAATATCAGTTCGGGCAGCCCCAACTACAGCGGCAGTTACAAGTCAGCCCTTGAATACGCTGTAGACAACGGGGCGCTGGTGGTTTGCAGTGCGGGGAACGACGGCTCCGATGCACGCTGCTTTCCGGCTGCCTACGATATACCCGGACTCCTTTCCGTCGGCGCCTCCAATATCCTTGACGCCAAATGCAGCTTCTCCAATTACGGAAACTGGGTTGATGTATCCGCTCCCGGACAGCATATCATGTCCACCCTTTTAAACGACAGCTACGGCGAAACCCAGGGGACATCATTCTCGGCGCCTATCGTTGCCGGGATCGCAGCCTTGATCTTCTCGCAACATCCGGATTGGACCCCCGCGCAAGTGCAGGACCAGATTATGAATACGGTGGACATCTCCGAATCTTTAAGCGACGCCAACATAACTTCCGGACGTGTCAACGCCTACAGGGCCCTTGCCGACGTTCATGACGCCGATGATACGTCGGACAGAGAACAGACGGATACGGAAGAAGAGGCCGTCAATCCCAATCCGTCAACAGGAAGCGATTCCGCAGGCGGCGGAGGATGCTTCATTGCCTCAACAGAAACTGCTTCTCCTTCATATGCAGGTCAGCTTGCTGCTATCGCGATCGCAGGAATTCTTTTTGCAACACTCGCCGCAGCAAGAAAAAAATAAACGATGCGCCCCTTTTGGTTTCCGCAGCGCTGTGCCCCCAAGGGTATCCGCCTGAAAGAACAGGTTTCAGGTGGATACCTGTTTACAAACTGAAAATTTTATTATATAATACTCTCATCTTAGACTTAGATTCAATTCCCATTTTTCCTCTATAAAAAAAAGAAATTATCATGACAGCACGTTACCAGGACTATATTGCAGAGGCATTACCAAAGGCGGACGAAGTGGACTTCCTGCAGATAGGGCGTGATGCCGGTATCATAACGAACAATAAGGATATGATTGCCGCCTTTGAATATATCCATAGAATCGCCGAATCCTCCCAGCCCATTTTGATCACCGGTGAAACAGGAACCGGTAAAGAGCTCATAGCAAAATCAATTCATAAAGCAAGCAAATTAAAAGGAGAAATGGTCACAGTCAATGCCGCCGGCCTTGACGACAATGTGTTCTCGGACACGCTCTTCGGTCATGTCAAAGGCGCCTTCACCGGGGCGGACCGTGCCCGAAGGGGGCTGATTGAAAAAGCCAATTTCGGCACCCTGTTTCTGGACGAAATCGGTGATTTGTCTTCCATGTCTCAGGTGAAACTTCTAAGGCTTCTCCAGGAGGGCGAATATCTTCCCATTGGCCAGGATGAGTCCAAGCATTCCACCGCCAGGATTATCACGGCCACTAATATAAACTTGTGGCTTTTAGAGGGACAGGGAAGATTCCGGAAGGATCTCAATTACCGGCTGCGAACCCATCATATTAATATTCCGCCCCTGAGGGACAGGCTGGATGATCTCCCTCTGCTTGTAAGCCACTTCCTTGGAAAAGCGGCAAAAAGTCTCAATAAAAAAAAACCGACGGCCCCCAAGGAGCTGGTGCCCCTCTTATCCACCCACTCGTTCCCCGGAAATATCAGGGAGCTTGAAGCGATGATTTTCGATGCCGTCAGCAGGCACACAATAAAAATCCTGAATCTGAACACGTTCAAATCCCATATGGAAAAAGTACGAAAACGGGAAAAACGAAAGCGGACGATAGATGAACCTCCGCAACCATCCGTGACATTTCCCGAGGAACTCCCCACCATAAAGGAAGCCACGAAATTACTGGTTGAAGAAGCAATGAAGCGTGCATCGGGGAATCAGACCATAGCTGCAAAAATGCTGGGAATCTCCAGGCAGGCCCTTGGAAAACGACTCAAGACATAGATCCCCCTCCCCCGGAAATCCTTACCGCCTTTTCCTCTTTCACAGGACATTTTTCCTAAAAAAAAGGAAAGCCGCCTGTTTTTTTCTCGGTTTCCGGAACCATTTTTCAACACCCGCCCACTAACATTTTGTTATCCTGCAACTTATTTTTTTCTTCGAACATGTCAAATAATTGGCACAGATATTGATTATCAATTTATCGCCCCGTTCATTAGATGAAGACTACGAAAGGATAAAATTTTGGAACAAACCAACGATGTAACATTAGAAATCAAAGGTATGGATATGATGGTAAACAAACCGGCGCACGATAGCCACCGCCATTTTTTTAACGGCAGCCCGCAACATTACAATACCACCGATGACCGGATCCGACCACCGGAGCCAACGGAATCAGAAAAGGCCCCTTCCGGAAAAACCGGAATCAAGCTGACCGATTTCATTGGAGACCACCCGAAGATGCTGGAGGTATTCAGCACCATCGAAAAAGTCGCCGGAACGGAAAGCACCGTGCTCATTACCGGTGAAAGCGGCACCGGCAAGGAGTTGACGGCAAAAGCGATTCACGTCAACAGCAGTCGATGCGGCAAGCCGTTTATTGTATTAAACTGCGGGGCCATTCCGGGAGAGCTGCTTGAAAGCGAACTTTTCGGACACGATAAAGGCGCGTTTACCGGCGCCCACCAGGGAAGAACGGGCCGGTTCGAAGCAGCGGACGGAGGAAGCATTTTCCTGGATGAGATAGGCGATATGAGCCCCGACCTTCAAGTGAAGCTGCTCAGGGTATTGGAAAGCCAGAGCTTTGAAAGGGTGGGAAGCACACGACCCATTCATGTGGATGTCAGGATCATAGCCGCCACCAATAAAAATCTGGAAAAAGCAATCCGGGAAGGCAACTTCAGGGAAGACCTCTACTACCGCCTGAACGTCATTCCGATAAAAATGCCGCCTCTAAGGGACAGAAAGTCGGACATCCCGCTGCTCATTGATTTTTTTCACAGAAAAATGGGAATGAGAAAAAATACGTTCCGGGAGAAAAAGATCACTTACCATGACGATGCCTTGAGCCTGCTGATGAAGTATGACTGGCCGGGAAACATCCGGGAGCTTGAAAATCTTGTGGAGCGGTTTTCCGTGCTTTCCGAGTCGGACACCATAAAGGTTGATGATCTTCCGGCGGCGATAAACGATAGAGTGCAGTTCAATGTGCAACCGCACCTGTTGGACCTGAACAAAAATGCCGATTTCAACGTTGTTGTTCAGCAGTTTCAAAAAAGCCTGATACTGCATGCCCTGAATAAAACCGACTGGGTCAAGGCCAAAGCGGCAGAGATGTTGAATCTGAACCGGACGACCCTGGTGGAAAAAATTAAAAAGATGGACCTTGAAGATGAATACAAACGTTTCCGGGATTCGAAACTTGAGGGATCAAATACCGGGCAGCCCCATGGCGATCTGGGGTTCCTCAGTTGCGGGGAGTTCCGACAACATAGGTCTGAACAATATCGAACAGATCGCTTATTCTAAACGGTTTTAGCAGGAATGCGTCGGCGCCTGCCCGGCCGGCGGGTTCTTCATTGGATTCATCACCGGACATGATAATGCATATGGTGTCCGGGAAATGGCCCTTTATCCTTGACACAAGCTCCATGCCATTCATTTCCGGCATGTCCACATCAGAGACGATTATATCTGCTCGGTCATCCGAGCCCCTTATGTAATTCCACGCATCCAGGCCATTATCAAAGGAAAGGACATTACGGTTCACACAATACATGAGTGCCGTCACAATCAGTTTTCTGATTGACCGATCATCATCCACAACTATGATTTTTACATTAGGTATAATGGGAATCACCCCGCGCCCGGCAGTTGTTGAAAACGGGTCGTCTATTCGTCCTTTTGTTACGGCACACTATCTTATAACGGCGTGCCGGTCAAGGCAAGATTATGTTTTTAAACCAAATCCATATCACCCTCCCGGAAGGATCGCCTATGTTCCGTGGAGATAGGAACCGGCGGGATAGCTTCCCAATATTCGGAGAAAATGGCAGGCATCCGCCAGTTCCCGCTTCAACTCGTCATAACGGTAATCGGACAAGTCACATTCCAGGTCTGCGAAAAAAACATACTGCCACTTTTCCGACCTAAGCGGTCTGGATTCCAGCTTTTTCATGTTGATCCCTTTTCGGGCCAAAAGACTCAGCACACCCACCAGGGCGCCGGATTTATCCGGCAGTGTAAAAAGAATGGAAGTCTTATCCTGGTTTCCGCCTTCCGGCTGTTTTGCTCCGATAATTATAAACCGCGTCCAGTTGTCGGGTATATCTTCAATACCATGCGACAGCACATTCAGGCGGAACATTTTACCAAGGCGTTCATGGCCGATGGCACAGGCACTCTTGTCATCGACAACCCTGCCCGCCGCAGCGGCAGTGCTTTCCACCGGCACGATCTTTGACTCCGGCAAATGAATGCGCAGCCATCCGGCGCACTGTTCCAGGGCCTGGGGGTGCGAAAAAACCGTTTTAATGGCTGCCAGATCGCCTGCCGAGCTGAGAAGGGCATGACTGATTTTACAGAAAAGCTCCGCCTGGATGTAAATGTCATGGGTGAGAAACATATCCAGGATCTGTCCGACGCTTCCCTGCAGGGAGTTTTCCAAGGGGACAATACCGAGTTCCGCCTCCCTTGACATTACGGATTGAAATACGTCCGCTATGGTTCTGCAGGCCACAAAATCGGCGCTATGCCCCAGGTACTCGATTCCGGCAAAATACGAAAACGTCCCCTCGGGACCGAGATACACCACCTTCTGGGGTTGCTGCAGTCTTCTGGAGGATGACAGGATTTCCCTGTAAATGGAGTGCAAATGATCGTCGGGCAGGATGCCCGGATTCGCCTCCTTCAAGCGTTCAAGCACCTCTTTTTCCCTGAACGGCTTAAACGCCGTTTCCCTGAATTCCGACTTAATGCCGCCCACTTCAAGGCAGAGACCGGCTCTCCGGTTTAACAGGTCAAGCAGCTTTTCATCTATGGAGTCTATCTCCTGCCTGATCTTCTGCAGTCTTTCCTCGACCTGCCGTGAAGACGTCGTCTGTCTTCTTCTGCTCATTTACGGCCCGCTCCTTCTCTTTTCGTATTAATCGCCATGCAGCACGGCCATTGCCTGGTCCACGCTCTTGTTCTCATGGACTACCCCATGCAGCGCCTTCACAAGCCTGCTGGGATCACTTGACTGGAAAATATTTCTCCCCACCGAAAGTCCGGCCCCCCCGGCCCGAATCGAGTCATGGACCATCCTGACAATCTCTTCTTCATTGTCCATTTTGGGCCCCCCGGCGATTACAACGGGTATGGAACAGGCATCAACAACGTCTTTAAACGATGACACGTCACCCGTATAGTTCACCTTGACGACATCGGCGCCGAGCTCCTCTCCCAGTCTCGCGCAATGCTTGATGATACCGGGATCAAAACTGTCTTTTACCTTGGGCCCCCTTGCATAAATCATGGCAAGCAGCGGCATGCCCCAATCATCGGCCCGGCTGGAAACCTGACCGAGCTCGCTCAGCATATTCTTCTCGGTCTCATCGCCGAGGTTTACATGAACCGAAACCGCGTCCGCACCCAGCCGTATGGCGTCTTCGACTTCTCCCACCAGGGTTTTCGCATTCGGAAACGGAGACAGGTCCGTACTTGCGGAAAGGTGTATGATCAATCCGATATCACGACCGTGGCCTCTATGGGAACGGCGGGGGATGCCTTTATGCATTAACACCGCATTTGCGCCCCCTTCTGCGACCTTGTCCACCGTAACCCTGAGGTCGACCAGTCCGAAAATGGGTCCGACACTGACGCCGTGATCCAAAGGGACGATAATTGTTTTTTCCGTATTCCTGTTGAAAATTCTTTCCAGCCTTACGCTTTTTCCAAGATGCATCGCGTCTCCTTTTCTTTCCGGAAAAATATCATCATTAAAATTTTAACTGTTTTATCTATTGTCAAGAATGCGCTTACATTGTCAAGCGTAATAGCGTTTAACATATTAAACATTGTTTGACAAAATCTTTCATTATATGCTACGGACATACTGGGCATTTGACAATGCAATTATTAACAAATATTGCAAAAGGGAGATCGGTATTTTGGCAAACGGAACTGTAAAATGGTTTAGTGACAAAAAAGGGTTTGGTTTTATTGAGCAGGAAGAAGGTGGGGATATTTTTGTTCACTTTTCTTCAATCAACATGTCCGGATTCAAAACGCTTTCAGAGGGAGATCGGGTAACCTTCGACGTGGAAGAAAGCGATCGCGGTCCGGTTGCAAAAAACGTTGAAAAGCCCTAATCAGCGCATCGAATGTTCAAATAAAAGGCATCCAATGTTCAGCAATATCCCTTGCCTTTAATGTTGCATGCCTTTTAACTTACTGGTGGCAGGTTCAAATTAAGGCCTTACTGCTCGAACCGTGCAGCACTCGATCAGTTTTGTTCCACTTTTTCTCCAGGTGTTATCCGTGGTTCGCTCAATTACGTTGGCGATATCATGAAAGCCTTTAGTGTAGGACTCTGATGTCCAGTAGCGGCGGGCTCCCGTATCGTGGAACCCGGGTTCGGTGTTCAGCAGCATCAGGAGTTCATGAGACGTTGGAAGACGCCAGTCGTCATACCCTCCCAGCTCCAGATTGTCGACGTATGCGTTTGCTTCGCGATAGGTCAGGCATTTTTTCAGCTCGACGCGGGTGTCAAGAATATTCCAAAGCAGCCCTGTTTTCATGTCACTGACGGTTCCGGCGGCATTCACCTGGTACCGCCCGTTGCCCAGGGACTCCAATTCGGCCGATATGCTTTTCTTTTCCGTCTCTAGTCTTTCTTCTTCTTCCCTGATTTTCCGGAGCCGCTCCTCTTCCTGTTTTTTCCGCTCCCTTTCAAGCATTTCTTTTTTAATAATGCTCTGCTTTTCTTTATTAAGTATCGCCAGGAGCTGTTCTCCGGCATTGTAATATGGTTTTGAGGCGTCGTTCCTCATATACGCCTCGAGGGATTGTATTCTCTTGTCAATATCTGTCCCCTTGTCTTTACTTTCCGAGTAGATCTTTTCCCAGGCCTTTTTCCTTTCGATTTGTTTGTCAAGTTTTGCCAGGACCATCCGTATGCTTTTTTTAACCTCTTCCCCCTCATATTGTTTCATCTGTTCGGCATAAAAGGCCCTCGCCCCTTCATAATCGAGTTGGTCTTCCTCGACGCTTTTCTTCAATTCCGCCATAATGGTTGCTGCCTGCATGTCGGCCATTAACACACTGACTCCGGATGCCTGGGGGCTTTCAGGGTAATCCTCGATGAATTTTGAACACATCTGTATACAGGGATGAAGATCGCCTTCTTTTTCGCAGGCCTCGGCCTGCTTTTTTAAAACATCGTAGTACGCTTTCGCCTGTTCTTTTTTTAGCGCCGTCACCTCTTCTATGTACCTGCCCTCCGGATGATTCTCAACATAGTCGTTAATGGCCCTGAGCCTCACTTCATATTGATCTGACGGAATTTCGCCGATGTCCGTGAATCGTTTCTCCTCCAGCACCTCGTCTATCTCACTTATTTTCTGCTTTATCTCCTCTACATGGGGACCTTCCGGGTGTTTTTCCAGGTATTCATTATACAGGATCTTGGCCTTGATGTTGTAGTCATCATCTATGGGAAGACGATCAACCCCCGCAATGGCTCTTTTATAATCATTTTCAAGTATCCGGCGCTTAATTTCCACCATCTTCTTTTTGGCGCCTGAAAGAAACGGGCTCTCCGGGTTGTTGGAAACATAATCTTCCAGGATATAATATTTTTCATCCAGGGACTCCTGGTACCCGATACTGATCAGCACATCGTCATACTTCTTTTTGATTATTTTCGGCTGAAGAATCGTAACCCATGAAAACCACCCCGCAACAGACAGAATGACGACAAGCAGCGCCGCATAGGTCATGGTCTTGATTCTTTTTCGGCGCAGACTTTTAGACGCACTGAGAATTTCACCGGGCACGGCATCGCTCTTTTTCGGGGCGTCTTCTCCTGGTTTCCCGCCGGTTTCTTCTTCAGCGTCCAGCTCCAGTTCACCGTCTGTCTTATCCTCTGTTTTCTTCTGCTTGCTTTTTTCTTTCTCCTTTTTTTCTCTTTTCTTTTTTTCTTTTTCCCTGTTTTCCCTGTCATCTTTTATGGACAGCGCCTCCATGAGGATGTTCATCAGGGGCATGGTGATGTCTTTTTTCTTCTTTACCGCTCCTTTTTCAATCTCAATGACGGCATTCTCCCATCCGACAATTTCAAATGCCGCCTCGTTTCCGGATTTCAATCCCGTATCCGCCGCGATCAGCTCACCTTTTACGAGGTAAAGCAGGCCGACCTTTTCATCGGAGGTTATCCGCAGGGTGCAGGTTGTTTTTTCCATTTCGGACATCTGGAGAAACGACGGCAGGCCGATGCCGTGTATCTGCCCGCCGACGCCGAGATTCAATTCTTCATAAATCTTCTCCTTGAGGACGCCCGCATTAACAGGCTTTGCAAAATACAGGCACGACTTGTACCTTTTTATTCTTAGTTCAATATCGGGGGTGCCGAAAGCCGTCGTCACGATAACGGGAATATGGGGATACCGCTGGTCCAGTGCCGAAAGAAATTCAAAATCCTCAAAATCCGGCATTTTCAGATCAACGATGATCATGTTTATATTGACATTGCCGACAATATTGAGGACTTCCTTGGCGTCTCCCGAGGTCATTATCTCCACTTGACCAGAATGCTCTTTGAGCATTTCCCTGATCACATTTTGCATTTCCGTATCTATGTCAACGAGTAGAATCTTGCTCATGTCAAAAGGGTCCTTTTCCGATCATGAAAGTCAACATGATATAAATTAGTACACACGGGATTCAAGTGCAATGATGCAATTTTTCATTCCTTTTTCATTACCATATCCTTAATCAAAATAAAACGGTATTCAACGGCACATGCATATGACGTGTCAAGCGAAGTTGATATGCTGGAAAGGGCGATGGTTACCCGAGCACGTGCGCTGCGAAATCATCGAACGCCGACCGGGTATCATGCTCAAACTCAAAGCCGGTCTCTCTTAGCAGGCGTTCCGACGACGCCAGCCATGGATATTTAATGAGGTTCAATCCGGCGCTGGGAAACTCGGTAAGGAAACGCAGCCGCATAAACCATGCCAGGTTGTTCAGGGCACAAAGCAAACCAAAGGGCAGGCGTACGGTCCGGTTGCCCAGCTTCCTGACCATTTCGCCGAACTCCATGGTTCCGTCACCGGTGACATTGAATACCCCTCCGATGGTTTCGGTAAGACACATAACAATGACCCGCATAAGGTCGTCCTCGTGGACAAACTGAAACGGCGCTGTTTTTGTGGGGAGCAACACAAACGGTTTCCGTAGATGCCCGGCCAGGGGATTTGCAAAGCCGGGCCCGACAACAAAGCAGGGGCGCAGGATCGTCACCGCCATCTCCGGGTGCTCTTCAATGAACCCCTTCATCAGCAGCTCGATCTCCTTTTTGTTCTTTGAGTAGGTAAAATCGTCATTGCCGCGCAAAGGAGACTCCTCTGTCAACGGAACAGGGTTGTCCGGATGGAAACCGTAGGCCGTGGTGGAACTCGTATATAACAAATGGCCTATCCCCGCCTCGGCCGATGCATTCAGCGTGTTTCGTGTGCCGCCCATATTGATGTCTTCCATGAGGTGTTTATCGTGGATGGGGGGAAGAACGTATGCGGCGTGAACCACCGTATCGATTTGATGCTCCGTTAAAAGGCCGAGCATGGGGTCGCGGACGTCGCGCTTTATGAACATCAGGCGTTTCGGCATGTCCCGCGGCGCATTAACATCGATGCCGACAATCTTCTCCACCTGGGGGCAATCTTCCAGCGCCTTTGCTGTTTTCATTCCGATATACCCGGCCACACCGGTAATAAATATATTTTTCACATTCTCCTCTTAAGAGTTTTTTGGACAAGCGATTAAGTAAACTATGTCATGTCGGACTTGGAGGCTGTGTCATATGATTCAAACGCCATCATTCCGGACGGCAATAGAGACTGTGCCATCCACCACAACCGTCATTCCGGACGAATTCCGCTTTGCGGGATGAGATCCGGAATCCAGGGTATTTAATATTAAGAGGAACTTCTGGATCCCGGCTCGCGGTCCGCTTCAGGCGGACCTTGGCCGGGATGACGAATTACGACAGAGTCTCTTGACCCGGCATCCAGTTTCTATATTCCTGTTTTTCACCGGAATGACGACTCTGGTTCACCCTCAATTATTAATTTTTGGCATAGTCAGCAGTTTTACTGTAAACCGCTTTGAAAACGGTAAAAGCCAGCACTGCAGAGACATTAAGCTTGTCAAACCAATATTCCAGTGAAGTTTATGTTTGTGAGCTGCTTTCCATATGGTTTTAGCCACCTTATCCGCAGTCGTAAGTCCGCCTATCATACTTAGCATTTTAAAACTTTTCATATTTCCCGCGTTATCCACCATTGGTGTCCTAACATAGGGAGGCTTTATATCGGAAACCCTTATTCCATAAGGCTCCAACTCAATATCCAAAGCTTCAGTCATGGCAGATATGGCCACCTTCGTCGAGGAATAAACTGATGCCTCAGGTATGCCGTAAACGGAAGATATGGAAGACATATTTATAATTCTTGAATTGGAGGTCTTTTTAAGATACGGGAGGCAGTGATAGATGCAATTAAGGCACCCTTTGAAATTTACGTCCACTACCTGGTGATGATCCTGTAATTGTCTCATCTCGTATAGACCGATTGTAAATATACCGGCATTATTCAGGAGTAGATCAAGTTTTCCTCCAGTTTTTTCGGCAAAGGCATCAGCAGCACTTTGAACGCTCTTCTCGTCAGTGACATCCATCACTTGGGAAAAACAGCCTTCTTTTCCAATTTCGGATTCAAGGCTTTTTATCCCCTGTTCATTAATATCAAATGCTCCAACATACCATCCCTCATTGGCAAAGAGTAAAGCGGTCTCGCGACCAATACCGGAACCCGCTCCGGTGATAAAAATACTTTTTCTTCCGCCCATGGACTGTCTCCTTTGTTACACTTTTTCAAGGATGTGAATGCACATGGCGGCTTCTTCAACGCCGATATTGCCGCCGCCATTTTCCGCCAGACCCAGCCGGGCGCCCTCCACCTGGCGTTTTCCGGCCTCGCCTCTAAGCTGAACGCCGATTTCATAGATCTGCGCAAGTCCGGATGCCCCGATGGGATGACCGCGGCATTCCAGGCCCCCGCTTGTGTTCACGGGCTGTTTGCCCCCCAGTTTGGTGGCCCCGGTTTCAGCATAGGGCCCGCCTTCCCCCATGGGGCAGAATCCCATGGCTTCCGTCTGGTGCAGTTCGCCGTATGCCGTTGCATCGTGAAGCTCGGCAAGACTGATGTCGGACGGCCCTACCCCGGCCGCATCATAGGCCTGTTTAACCAGGCGCTCGCCGATATCCTCACCGTCAAAATCCCTGTCGGTCCCCGATCCGTGCACCGATGCCCGTATTTTAACGGGCCGTGCCCCGGCAAGCGTTTTCAGGTAGGTTTCCGAACATACAATGGCCGCCGCCGCGCCGTCTCCCACCGGCGCACACATGGAACGGGTCAGCGGATAGGCAATGGGTTTGTCTGCAAGTACGTCTTCCACCGTCATATCCTGCTGGTACTGGGCCATTGGGTTCAGTGATCCGTGAAAATGGTTCTTCGCACAAATGGCGGCCAGGTGTTTCTGGGTGGAGCCGTATGTTTTCATGTGCCACCTCGCCCCCATGGCATAGGCATCCATGAAAATGCTCCGCCCTTCTCCCGGGGGCGTCTGCCCCTCGGGTATATCCACCTGAAACAGCTCATTGGCTTTTTCCATCAATTTGAGCTGCTCCCCGAAGTTGTCCACATCCATACAGGTGGCGTAGGCGGATAACGACTTCATCTTATCCGGATCCGTGATCTTTTCGGAGCCTACGGCCAGGGCCACGTCATACATGCCCGCCCGTATACCGGTATACGCCAGATGCAGGGCCGTTGACGCCCCCGCACAGGCGTTCTCGATATTGGTGACCGGTATGGCGCCGACTCCCATGGACCGCATGGTGACCTGGCCCCTTATGGAGTGCTGGTTGGCAAACATGCCCCAGAACGTATTTGAAAAGAATGCCGCCTGGAGAGCCTCCTTTTGCAACTCCGCATCCCCTAAGGCAAGGTTGATCACTTCGTGGGCCATATCCCGCACGCCCCGGTCCGGGTACTTGTTGAACCGGATCATGCCGAGACCGATAATATAGACATTTTCCATACGTTTTTCCTTTCTCCTTTCTATAAGTGATGGGCTCCGGTAATCATCAAACTGTCATTGGCGCCGTCTTCAATGAGCCCGGCCCTGGCATCCCGGAAGAATTTTTCCACGGGATACTCACGCGTCAGCCCGTTCCCGCCGAAAATCTGTATCGCTTCACTGGCAACCTCAAAGGCCATGTTGGTGCAGAACACCTTGGATGCAATGGAGTACTCGATGTTCGGCGGTGTGTTGTTGTAATTGTATATCATGGCTGACCGGGACAGCGCCCTCCCCGCTTCGATCTTCGTGAACATGTTAAACAGCTTATGCTTGATGATCTGATGCTCGAACAGGGGTTTTCCGCCCTGTATCCGCTGCTTGGCATACGCCAGCGCCTCGTCGTATGCAGCGCGGGCGACGCCCACAAAAAGAGCCCCCATTCCTGCATTTGCGGTGGAAAGGGTGACATCCAGCATGGATTCGTAGCTTTCCTGGTCCACCAGCATATAATCCTTCGGCACTCTTACATTATCAAAATAAATTTCTCCCTGGTTGAGCGCCCGCTGCCCCATCTTGTCCAGGGGTTTCCCCTTTCGAACCCCGGGGAGATCCAGCGGTATAATGCAGATACCGCCCGCAGACATGCCCTGGGACGGATCAATGGTTAAATAGGCCAGGGTATGGGTGGCGATGGTGCCGTTGGACACCCATGCGGATTTCTGCCCGCTTATCACCCATTCGTCACCGTCCAGCCGGGCCGTAACCTGGCCGCTGATATCGGGGTCCGTGAATTGGGGGGTAAACGGGCACAGGGTGTCGGTGCCGTGCTCGGGTTCGGTAATGCCCCAGCATCCGATAATTGAGGCGTCTTTGCACTCGCAGAACGGTTCGATGATCTCCTCGATCAACCGGTCGTCCGGCACCATGGACGCGAAAAAGGCGGGAAAGGAGGACACACCGAGTGCAATGGCAAAATCCACGCTGCCCCATGCCAGCTCCTCCAGGACAATGTGGGTTTCCAGCGGGTCGGTGGCCAGCCCGCCGTAGGTGTCGGGTATGAATATCGTATGAAACCCCAGCTCGTACCCTTTTTTCATGGCATTCCAGAAAATATCGCTCTTGATCACATCCTCCGGATCCATTTTATCCAGTTCGATACTGGCCGGCCGCAGAACCTCTTTGGCGAATTTGTAGGTCTCTTCTTTGATGGCAACCTGCTCATCCGTCAGGTCAATGTTTAAATCCATGTATAAGGCCATAATGTTGATCTCCTTTCCTTTCTATCGATAGTCCTCGAGCTTATAGACATTTTCACCGTCCGGTGAAAATTGATCCCGCAAGACACGGTCCAGGGCCTTTTCCGAAATGGTTTTGGGAACCTCGTCCACTATCTGAAGATACGACGGTATGAAGTTCGGCTCCAGGCCGTTCCTGCATTTTTCATAAATCACCGCAGGATCTGCAGTTTTTCCCGCAAACGGAGCAATGGCCGCCACCAGATCACTTTCACCGGGGGCACCGGATGCCGCGGGGATGCCGTAGACACAGACCTCGCTGACATCATCCATTTCGCCGATCACCTTCTCGATGTGGTCCGGCTGGATAAAGTCGCCGGCCCTTCGAAGTTCGCTTCCTTTCCGGCACTGGAAGTAATACCACCCCTTCTCGTCTTTTTTCACAAGATCGCCGGTTCTCAGCCACCCGCCGCGGGTCTTTTCTTCCGACGCATCCGGCAGGCCATGGTAATCCACCTTGGTTTCACCGCGGGTCATGCGGATGATCAGCTCGCCTGCTTCCCCATCCGGCACCGGGTTGTCATCATCATCCACCACCTTGAACTGCATCATGCCCGGCAGCGGCTTTCCAAAAGAGCCGATGGGCCCCTTGCCGGGTTCCTTATAGGCGAACCCGCCCTCCACCGCGGCATACCATTCAAGTATTTCCACACCGAACCGCTTCTCAAAATCTTCCCAAATGGCGGCCGGTGTGCCGGCGCTGATGACTCTCCTGACCGGATTGTCCCGGTCATTGTCTTTTTCCGGCAGATTGTAGATCCCCGCCATCATGCCGCCGAGAAGTGAAAAGGATGTGCAGCCGTATTTCCTGGCGATATCCCAGATTCGGGTCCGGGTAAACCTGGCGCTGAACACCGCCTTTGTTCCCGTGCTCAGCGACGGAAAAAGGGTCACGGCCTGGGCATTGCCGTGGGTCAGCGACAAGCCGGTATACAAAATATCATCGGGTTTGTATTTCCACACCAGCTTGGTGGCGATGTTGTATAGCCCGAAGCGGTTGTTCCGGATCATGACCCCCTTGGGGTCGCCGGTGGTTCCCGACGTATAGATGATCTGCATGGGCTGGCGGACATCCATAATCTGCTGGGCCACCCTGTCCCACGTGTCCTTTTCCAGTGTTTCGTTCAGCGAATGGTAGTCCGGGGAAACCGGTACGTCCTGTTCAGGCCTGTACACCACGCTGACCAGCTTTATACTCGGCACGTTGCCCAGCACCGGTGCCAGCTGGTCGATCAAGTCACCGGAGACAATGACCGCTTTCACGCTTGAATTGTTCAGAAGAAACTGCAGCCTGTCTCCCCTGCTCCTGGGGTCAACGGGCACCATTATCGCACCGATAACCGGCCCCGCCAGCATGGCATAGACAAACTCGGCATGGTTGCGCATGAATACCGCGTAGGTGTCCCCTTTTCCTATGCCATGATCAAGGAACAGGCGTGCGATCCTGTTGGAATTTTCATACAGATGGCGATAGGTAAGAATATCCTCCCCCGCATCCCCGTTTTCAAAAATCAAAATTTCCTTGTCCGGCTTTTCTTCCGCCTTCATCTCGATGAGATGCGCGGCAATGGCCTGGTTCAGGTGTGCTTTTGAACTCATACGTCACCTTCCTTACTGATTATGCATTAAAGGTCTTCCTCGACTGCGCCGATGAAGCCGCGGTTGTACGTTGGAAATTCCTTGTCGAATATTTCATCCCAGTGATCCTTGGTCCAGTATTCATGACGGTCAAAGTAGGGATTCTTTTTGGCCGCACTCACGGATACGCTGACGACCAGGTCGACATCCGTGATGATATCCATGGCCAGCGCGGCAAAGGCCAGCGTACTGAACACCCGGCAGTGAAGCCCCAGCCGGTGGGCCTGCGCAGCCGCCGCGTTGGCCGCCACACCCAGATTGATATTCTTGAACTGGCAGCTTGGCCCGTTGGCGGTCAGGGACTCCACTTCTTCGGCTTTGTTCAGTTCCGCACAAGTCCGATAGCCGCACGCACCGCAGTTGAAATTGAAGTCCGACTTGCGCTTGTCTCCCAGCAGGAGAAGCGAGCAGGGCTCTTTCATCAGCTGCACAAGGTTGCGGCCGTCCCTTGCCGCCAGGGGCGACATATCTCCCAGCGAAAAACAGTATTCCGCGATCTGCTCCAGCTCTTCTCCTTCAATGGATATAATCTTGACCGTATTTCGATCCCTGAACCGATAGCTGTTGTGGGCGGCCAGCGTCATCAACTCCACTGCCCGGTCCATCCCGCCGGCTATCAGTTCCGTCATTTCTCTAGTAGCCATCTCTTCCTCCTTAAAAGGTCTTCCGCCTTTTTTTTCCAGTAGGGTTTCTTAACTGTAAATCGAACGGAACTGAGGCCACAGCCTCATAATCATCCGATCATGCATGGTTCGCTGGTTGATATCCGCATACCGTTTCGGAATATCCCTGAACGGGCTCTTTTCCGTGATGGATATCGCCACCGCCATCGCAAAACCGGTGTCCTTCGGCAGGATATTCATCCGCATGGCCGCAGCGCCCGCAGACCAGAATACGCCGAAATCAATACCAAGGTTTTTGGCCTGGGAAATCATTCCGTCCAGCGCATAGGCCGCATTAGTCGCCCTGAAAATGCACAGAGGGCCCCTGAATGCCACATCCGGTTCCGCGGGAAGCCGCTCTTCCTCTTTCAGGTATTCACACACCAGTTTGCCGCACATATTGCAGTTGATATCCGCGGGGTCGGCCACACAGCGCAGCGACGTTGTAATAAGAACCGCATCCGCATCCCTGAGCATGGCGGCGTCCCGTCTGAAAAACTCCCAGCTTTTCTTGACTTCCGCCATTCGTTCGATTTCCTGGCAGAGGTCTTCGATATCACATTCATCGTCGAGAATATGAATCGTACACTCTCCAACACCACCCACCCTCGGGGAGGTCGTGCCCGACGCAAGGATCAGCCTTGCCGCCAGCTTTGCCGCCTCCAAGCGGTCGGTCTCATATTGTTTGATACTTCGTTCCATAATCTCCCTCCTGTACTATTCTTTCTCGATTGAAAGGCCGTGAGATTTTGCGTGTTCGGGATACATTTCATAAGCGGGCTTCAACAGAGGCAACAGTTTCAATACCTTGGGCATCGGGCCTTTGGCTTTTATCAACCCCTTGGCGAGGGCAACCGGCATGGACACATGTTTCAGCCAGAATTTGTGGCAGGTATCCCCGCTTAGCGACATCTGGACGGTGGGCTTCATGTCCAGGTCACCCCAGACCACTTCGCCCTTGGTGCCGTCGCCGGGAGTGAGCCAGAGCTTTGAGTTGGGGTCCGAGATATCGAACATAATGATAATATTCATTTTGAGAAATTTCGGCCCCATGATGGGATCGGCCAGCAGTTTTTCAAACAGCTGCCCCAAGATGGTTTCCATTTTTTCCTTGCTTTCAAATACAGCCATGTGCGCCTCCTTGTTTAGTTGGTTTTGAATCAGTATTTTTGTTACTCATATGACCTCAGAAGTCCTTTTATCGAACGCTTGAACGCATCCACGGCCCATTCGGTGGAATGGACCTCGGGGTCCATATACCAGCGGGTTGCAATACCGTTATAGATGGAGGATATGGTTCGCGCGGTCTTCTTCGTATCCAGTTCGGGAAACACCCCCGATTCAATCCCCTGCCGCAGGGCATCGCTGAGCAGTATGACCCAGTTGTCCACCCAGTCATGGTACATCTCCTGGTATTTTTCATCATGAAGGGCCATGGACAGGAAATCGAATAAAAGCGGATATCCGAACCTGGCATCCGGGTCGTCACGATCATACAGCCAGTCAAAGGACAGGAGTTTATCCAGCGGGTCATCCAACTCTGCCATGGTTTCCCTGCTTCTTTCGAAAATCCGTTCGAAAAATTCATCGAACACGGAGTAAAAAAGATCCTTTTTTGACTGGTAGTAATGGGCAAGCCCGCCTTTTGAAAGGCCGGCGGCTTTGCAAATAGCGGCCATGGTGACATTGGCGCATCCGTTTTCGGAAATGGTAATCAGTGCGGCTTCAAGGATTTGCGCTTTTCGGATCGCTTCAAGTTCTGGTATCGGTGGCATATGTTTTTCCTGAAAAAACATGGTTCTGCCGGTCTTACAAACCATCTGTTCACCAAACAGCGTTCAGAAAACCGACTGACAAGACTATCTTTCGACCAGCTGGTCGGTACGCTACAGGATCGCCCTTCCCCGTGTCAAGCTTTTTTTTGGCGGGGGCCGCGACAAATAATACAGGTGCCTTGTCACATTGGTGAATAAATGATATAACTCCTCAATAAAATTAATATTAAAAGCTCCTCAGGAACATAATATACGTGGTGTTATCCGCACTTTTCTCCGGGTTATCCGGGTAAGGAGTCAACATGCCGAAAACAAAATCCGGTAAGCTTGTTCCCATCGGAAAACGAATTAAAAAGGTCAGAACCCAGAAAAAAATCACCTTTGACCGAATGGCCAACGAAACGGGCCTGTCCACCGACTATCTGAAAAAAATAGAAACCGGCAACGCGATTCCGCCGGTGGGTACGCTGTTGCAGATTGCCAGGGCCCTGGATATCGACTCAGAATTTTTCCTCAAGGAAGACACTGCCGTTCAGGAAAAGCGGCAGAAAGCCCAGACCAAGCGGACAGACAACTATGCCTATACCACCCTTACGCCCGGGGCCGAGAACAAACACCTGAAAGCCTTTCTCGTAAAGATCGCCGCTATGCAGGAGCACAAGGGTGTCGGCTACCAGCACGACGGTGAAGAATTCATATTTGTGCTGGCAGGTAAAATTGAAATAAGCGTCGGCGATCACGTGAACACGCTGAAGAAAGGCGAATCGCTTCATTTTAATTCCGGCATCAAGCATAAGATTAAGAACATCAGCAAAAAAGATGCGGAACTCGTCGTAGTAGTTTACAGCCCATAACCCGGATCGATCGCGTCCGGTCGGCCTGACAAGGGGGGAAACATTGCTATATCAACTTACCAATGAACAGCTCATGATCCAGTCCATGGTCAGAGAGTTTTCAAGAAAAGCCGTGGCCGCAACCGCCGCCGAACGGGACCGGACCAAAGAGTTCCCGGCCGACAATCTGAAAAAAATGGGAAACCTCGGTCTCATGGGAATGATGGTGCCCTTGGAGTACGAGGGTCAGGGTGCCGATACAATCAGCTACGTCCTGGCCCTTTCCGAGATCGCCTATTCCTGTGCATCCACGGCCGTCGTCATGTCCGTCCAGAATTCAATCGTTTGTGAAAGCATCAACAAGTACGGCACGGAAGAGCAAAAAGAGACGTTTCTGAAACCGCTGGCATCGGGAAACGTCATCGGCGCCTTTGCACTGACCGAGCCCGAAGCCGGCTCCGACCCGGTAAGGCAGTCCGCCACCGCCGTCCGGAAAGGGGATGTTTATATACTCAACGGCGACAAGCGCTTTATCACGTCGGGGAAACATGCGCATACCGTGATTGTCACGGCAAAAACGGACGAGTCCAAACAGCATAAAGGCATAAGCGCGTTCATCGTGGAAAAGGGAACACCGGGTTTTCTGGTCGGCAACGTCGAAGAAAAAATGGGGCTTCGGGCATCGGACACCACGGACCTGATCTTTGATAACTGCAAGGTCCCCGCCGCCAATCTTCTGGGAAACGAAGGGGACGGCTTCAAGATCGCCATGACGGGCCTTGACGGCGGCAGGATAGGAATTGCCGCCCAATCCGTGGGGCTTGCCCAGGCTGCGCTTGATGAAGCCGTCAAGTATGTCAAAAAACGAAAACAATTCGGTCAGTCCATCTCCAAGTTTCAGGGGCTTCGGTGGAAAATCGCCGACATGGCGACTGAGCTGGAGGCGGCTCGCCAGCTCATGTTCCTTGCCGCATCCATGAAGGACAGGGGGGAAAAGTTCACGGCCCAGGCATCCATGGCAAAACTGTTTGCATCGGAAATGGTGAACCGGGTGACAGCCACCGCGTTGCAGATGCACGGGGGATACGGGTTTATCAAAGACTATCCCATCGAACGGTTTTACAGGGACGCCCGTGTGTTTACGATTTATGAAGGCACGTCGGAAATACAACGAATCGTGATCTCCAACGATATACTCAAGGACAAGCGCAAGCCGTAAGGGTTACTTTATACGTTTTCCGATTAATTCATTTATCCTGCTGACATACTCCAGGTTGCCGACCGGCTTCGATAAATGGTCAAGGTTCGGATCTTTTTCTTTCAACCCGTTCACCGACTCTCGGAATTCTATATTCCCTGAAATAAACATGACGGGAATGGTTTGATCCTTTTCTCTGATAAAATTATAAACATCCAATCCGTTTATATTGCCCGGAAGCAGATAATCCAGGCTTACGGCATCAAATTTGTTTCTGTCAAACATATCCATGGCGGAATGCCCGTTGACGGCAATGGTTACCATGTGCCGGAAAGGCTCCCGGGTCAACACCTGATACTGCACATCGGCTATTGCGGCTTCATCCTCAACCAGCAGTATTCTCCGCCGGTCATAAATCCGGCTTTTGGCCATCTCTTTCCTCTCTTCCGAAGACAGCCGGCCTTCGATGACTTTTAACGCGATGGTAATCCGGGTGCCGTTTCCGACCTTACTGTCAACGGTAATCTTGCCCTTGTGCTTTTCAACAATATATTTTTTTACATTGGACATGCCGTAGCCGGTGCCCTTGATTCCCAATTCGTAGGACCCTGTTTTATCCTGGGTGCCCTTTAATGTAAACGACGGTGTAAAAACAGATTCCCGGTGCTCTTCGGGGATGCCGCACCCGTTATCCCTGACCACGATATAAACCTCGTCATCCCGGGAATATGCTTCCAGATACAAGGTGGGGGTCTCCACTTTGCTCATGGCGTGGATCGAATTTTGAATAATATTGACCAGTGAGTCCTGGATCATTCCCGCGTCCGCCAAAATTTCAGGTATACCCGGTTTGTAACTTCTGCTTATTTCAATACCCATCAGGTCTCTTTCCAGCATCTTCAAGGCCAGTTCGATTTTATCTTCAATCCTGAAACAGGTCTGTTTCGGCTCCTGATCTTTGGAAAAGGTGATTAACGTATTGGTTATATCCCGTCCCCTTTGAGAAAATTCGTCAATGCGCTCCAGCCTTAATTTGATTTCTTCGTCATCGCAATTCATTATCGCCAGCTGCGCATTGCCCATTATTCCCATCAGAACATTATTAAAATCGTGGGCCATCTTCCCTGCCACCTGCCCGATCAGTGCGAACTTTCCCTGCTCCGCGGCAAAATCCAGCGCTTTTCTTTTTTCTTCTTCCGCCTGCTTGATCAGGGTAATATCAAGAAAAGCGCCGAGCAGCCCGGCAACGTCGCCGTTTTCATCACGGAACACCCCCTTTGCATAGAGAACGGGCCGGATAATTCCGTCCTTGTCTCTCACTTCGAATTCATATACCTGGTGTTCCGGGTTTTGGATCAGCTCCAGGTCTTTTCGGTGATAGACCTCGGCGTGCTCACTCGGCCACAGCTCGTACACTGTTTTCCCTTTTATTTCATCGGACGTCACGCCCATTACTTCCGTAAAAGCCCGGTTGCAGCCAATATACCTGCCGTCTTTATCCTTATAAAAGACAGGCGTGGGAATGGCATAAAGAAGCGACATTGTAAAATTGACGTTCTTGCGGATGTCGGCCTCGGCCTTTTTTCGTTCGGTGATGTCCTGCACCATGCCGGTGGAACGGAAGACGGTTCCGGACGCGTCGCGCTCATGAATACACCGCTCGAAGACATGACGAACTTCGCCGGTATCCTTGCGAACGATCCGGTGTTCGATTTCATAGCTGTCCCTGCCATCCGCTATGGACCCTGAGTAGGCATCATCCACAGCCGACCTGTCATCCGGGTGCACGACATCGAGAAAGGCGTCGTAGGTGGCGGCAAACTCCTGTGGTTTGAGTCCGAAAATCTTGTAGACTTCGTCGGACCAGGCAAGGGTGCGGGTGGTTAAATCCAGCCTCCAGCTGCCGACATGGGCCAGCTCCTGCAGCCGTGACAGCAATTCCGAACTCTCCTGCAGTGATTCCTTGGCTCGCTTGAGATCGGATCCCGCTTTTTCCAGCTCCCGGATGCGCTGCTCCAGTTCCTCGTATGTAGGCTCTTCAGGCATGGTTACCTTCCGTTATTCTCTTCGGCTGTCGGGCCTCCCGAAGTCGCAAGTTCTCGTGGCATTCCCGAACCTTGACCATGCAACCATAGGATAATTATTACCATAATCAGCCTGTTGATGAAAGACGAGATGTCCATGAAAATAAATTTAATCGAGCCGGACAACGATCGGGCACACTCCATCGCGATTACCAGTTGACCTTTTCCGGCGTTTTGTGATAGCTTTAATATTTTTCATGATCCTATTAAATTGAAGAGAGGAAACAGAATGGCCGGGAAAGGGAAAAAATCCGATTACGAAATTACATTTTTCAGCCGGGGGGGTCAGGGCGGCATTACATCATGCCAGCTTCTTGCCCAGACATCATTTATCGAGGGGTTCAAGGATGTCATGGCCATCCCCCAGATCGGCGCCGAGCGAAGGGGCGCCGCCATAAGGGCGTTTCTTATCATTTCAAAGAAGGAAATCCGTAAAATCTGTGCGGTCACGAATCCCGACATTGTGCTGATTCTTGACGAGTCTTTAATGAATTTGCCGGCCATTGTAAACGCGATTCCCAAAACAAACTGCAAGGTCATTGTAAATGCGGAAAACCTGGACGGCGACACAAGGCTCTCAAAGGACATTGAACTCTACTCATTTCCCGGGACGTCTATCGCTTTAGACCTTGACTTAATGCTGGAAGGGTCCCCCCTTGTGAACGTTCCCATTCTGGGTGCCTATTCCAAAGCCACCGGGCTGGTTTCCATTGACGCATTAAGCACCGTCCTGAAAGAAAAATGGGGTGGCAGAGCAGAAAGAAATATTGAGGCGATACGGCTCTCTTATGATAAAACCGTAAGAGTTAATTAAGGAACAAATTCAAGATGAAAAAAACCAGAAGCAAATCGAGCGGCCCAAAAATTACCGTCTACACATCATGGAAGGAACTGCCTTGTGTGCCCGTATCCGCTCCATCCAAGGGAAGTATCGGGGAAACAGGAGACTGGCGGACATTTAAACCGGAGATTGACGGTGAACAATGCAACAAGTGCGGTATATGTTACATTTACTGCCCCGACGGAGTAATTATATTCAAGGAAGGATCGGTCCCTTCAATCGACTACACGTACTGCAAGGGATGCGGCATCTGTAGTGTCAAGTGCCCCAAAAAGGCGATTACAATGATCAGGGAGCGCCAATAGTTTAACTTTGCAGCAGGACAGGGTGAAAATGGCTAAAATAAAAAAAACACTAAAAGATAAAGAACAGACAATTATCATGTCCGGCAACTATGCGTCTGCATGGGGAGCCAAGTGTTCGCGGGTTCAGGTGGTCAGCGCATACCCGATCACCCCCCAGACAACAGTAGTGGAAAAACTTTCCGAATTTGTCGATAAAAAAGAACTGGATGCCAACTACGTCCGGGTGGAGTCGGAGCATTCCGTTATGGCCTCCCTGGTGGGAGGCTCCATGACCGGCGCCAGGACGTTCACGGCCACGTCCGGCCAGGGGCTTCTTTATATGACGGAGATGCTTCACTGGGTGTCGTCGTCACGGCTGCCGGTGGTTACAACGATCGCCAGCAGAGGCATCGCGCCCCCCTGGAATATCTGGGCCGAATACACGGATATACTGTCCGTCAGGGACTGCGGATGGATCATCCAGTTTGCTTCAACGCACCAGGAAATTTTCGACTCCGTTTTGATGAGTTATAAAATAGCCGAAGATGAAGGGGTTATGCTGCCCTATTTCATCGTATACGGCGGGTTCACGCAGAGCCATACGAGCAAGCCGGTGCGCATTCCGAGCCAGTCCGACATCGACGGTTTTCTGCCTCCGCCCCCGAAAAAGGGGTGGGCCCATCTCAACCTTGATCCCGAAAGACCGGTCACCCACGGCAATCTCCTGATGCCGACCCAGGAATATCTTGACTTCCGGTTCCTTATCCACGATTCCATGATGAAATCCAAAAAAGTCATAAAGCGCACTATCTCGGAATTCAAAAAAACATTCGGCAGAAATTACAGCGGCCTGGTAGAAAAGTACAAGTGCAAAGACGCGGAAGCCGTCATTATCAGCTACGGCGCCATTGCCGAGCAAAGCAAACTTGCTGTTGACGAGCTGAGGGCCAAAGGGAAAAAAGTCGGTCTTTTCAAGCTGAGATATATCCGGCCCTTTCCCACAAAAGAGTTGCTGGACCTGTTTGACTCCGGTGTAAAAGTCATCGGCATCGCCGACCGGGGCACGGCATTCGGAAATCCCACCGGCGGACCGGTATCCACCGAAGTCATGTCGCTCCTCCACCAGTCAAAACGAAAAATAAAAGTTCTTCCCATAATCTGGGGACTGGGCGGCCGCGATGTCACGGTGGACGAGCAGGTTAATATTTTCAATCAGCTTATCCGGATTAAAAATAAAAATGAATACCCCGCAGAGAAATCCATGCAGCACGGGTCACTCTGGCTGGGTTTAAAGACGGGAGCATAGTCGTATGTTAACAGTAAAAGAACTGATTCAAACCGAGAGCACAACACCCGAACTGTTCAATGCGGGCAATTCCGCCTGCGCCGGATGTGCATCCATTCTGGCGCTTCGATGGGCGCTCAAAGCGCTTGGGCCCAAAACAGTTGTGGTTGCGCCCGCATCGTGTGCAAACGTCTACATCGGCATCTGGCCGAAAGCGTCATCGGCAGTGCCGTATATTAACATGGCCTTCGCAGCCGGCGCCTCCGCCGCATCCGGCATTGTGGCCGGTTATGAGGCCCTGGGGAAAAAAGATATCAATGTGCTGACATGGGCGGGAGACGGGGGAACCGTGGATATCGGCATCCAGGCCTTGAGCGGCGCCATTGAACGCGGCACCAACTTTATTTATACCTGTTACGACAATGAAGGCTATATGAATACCGGGACCCAGAGAAGCTCCTCCACGCTGAAGTATACAAAAACAACCACCACGCCCCTGGGTAAAGGGATGCACAAAAAAGATATCGCCCAGATCATCGCCGCCCACGACATACCCTACGTGGCCACCTGTGTCGCCACCGATCCCCAGGAGGTGTATAATATTTACTCCGAAGCTAAAAAAATCCACGGGCCCAAATTCATTCATATCCTCTCCCCGTGCGCTCCGGGCTGGAGATTCCCGGCGTCGCGCACAACCGTCATGGGGGATCTGGCAATCAAAACCGGCATTTTCCTGCTGTGGAAGCAGATCGACGGCGAGCTGACCGTAAACAAGCGAACCGCCAAGTATCTCGACAAGAAGAAAAGGACCCCGGTCATTGAATATATCAAGGAGCAGGGCCGGTTCGGCACACTCAACGAAAGCCAGGTCAATGACCTTCAGGCATGGGTGGATAAGCGCTGCGACAAGCTTGCCCGGTTTCTGTAGTTTTTTCTAAAAACTGAAAAAAGCGTGTACGGTCGAACCCCGACCTGCCGGGCGAATTCCGCTTTGCGGAATGAGACCCGGAATCCAGGTTTCAGCTGAGCTAATGCCCCCTACTGACTACCGAACCTGAAACTTATTTTTTAAGGAATCCCCCGCCATCCCATATGTCAGACGTATCCAAGGTTTTCGAGAGGAATGATATTTACAGCTGAATGGATGCTATCACAGGATCTGAAAATCAGCCCTTAGAATAAAAGTTAACCAAATTCGATATTCAATCTGGCCCTACATATTGGTATGGCATGAAAAGATTATATGGCCTAATCTTCACTTTTTTAAAATCAATATGTTGTGGTAGGTATCTGGAAGAATGTTTGGGCTAAATCTGAGTTCGCAACGATATATGCCCAGTTTTTTGGAAAATCACTCCTCAGCTATCTCCAAAATAAATCAAAAGGGTGAAATACAGCTCTCCTTTGAAGATCTCAAATTTGGTGTTTTTCGGTATTTTCTTGATATCGGCAGGGCATATCACAAAATGCTTGATTAGTAACAGCAACGATAGAACGCAAGTTTTTTGAAAAATTCTGCTTCAGACTTCTCCAAAATAAATCACAAGGAGTTTTAGGCGCAAAATACAGATCTCTTTTGCAGATCTCAAACTTGGCGTTTTTCGATATTTTCT
>Ga0180436_10001140_pt1 | contig 26364 bp, 16 predicted proteins | sample SS_ome_2_FD_132434 | JGI IMG/M metagenome (GOLD analysis project Ga0180436, IMG submission 132434) | Hypersaline lake sediment archaeal communities from the Salton Sea, California, USA - SS_3_S_2 metaG | ecosystem: Environmental > Aquatic > Non-marine Saline and Alkaline > Hypersaline >... | reverse complement strand
TGTCTTCGTAGGGCAAACGGTCCAGCACTTCCTGCGGAATTTTTCCCATATCAAACATCTTTGGTTCACAGGGCCGGCAGCAGGACATCATCGCAAGTGCGATGAAAAGAATGGTTTTCATATTTATTGCTGTGTTGAGGTTATTTTACTGGTTTACTTTTTTCATAGGCGTTGATCCATTCATTCACAGTCATTCTCTTTACCAGCTCAGCAATAAGATCGTATGGTATGGCATCAATATATTTCAGGCGAATACAGCTTTTTCCCATATCAAGTTTGGTTTTACTGTGTTTCGGGTACTCAGCTACAAACCAACTCTCCAGTTCCTTGTTGGTATACATGCCCATATGGTAAACAGCAATGAAATGCTTCTGTGAACCAATGCTGATGAAGGGGAGCGGGATCTTCGGATCCACGTGGTATCCATCGGGATATATGGAGTGGGGTACCACGTAACTGATCATTCCATAGGTCATGGTCTCTTCAAAACCTTCAGGGAGGTGCTGCCGTATCACTTCACGTAATTCTGAGAAAGCCTTCCTGCGCGTTTCAGGAAGTTGAGAAATATACACTTCGGGGGAATTTGCATCGTATTTCATATTCTGACTGGTTAATGTGTTTTAAGTTTCATTCATTCAGCCGGTCATCCGTTTTATATAATTCCACCCAGAAAGGCAATATGCGTTTTCCGCCGGATTGGTAGAAAGGACGAAGCTGACATTCCATTGTCCTGAAGTCAACGTTTTTCATCTCGATGATATCTGTTTCAACGGAGTTATCTTTATTCAGTATAAAACCATTGGCCTCCAGTTTCAGAATACCAGGCACTGGCACCGTCTCAATGAATTTGAACCGGATGTTGTAATTGCCTTCGAGGATTTTAACGTTCCAATAGGCATAGATATCTTCCTGGCTCCATACGCCACGCTCACCGGCAGCATCGTTCCTGTTCAGGTAAACAGGGTTTTCATAAGGACTTCCGGCAATGATCAGCGGTTGGTCGACCAGGTGCTCTTCCTGCGTCAGTTCGGCGATATGGGCATCAAGTTCCGCTTTCAACTCACGGTAATCTGAAGTCTGTTTTTTAACCAGGTTAACCCGCTCAAAAGGATCCAGGGCAAGATTGAAGAGTTCAAAGGCGGAGGTATCTGCATCGTAGTCACCCTGTCCTGACAGCTTCATGTTGCCTCTCTGAAGGCTGATATTGTTGTATACTTCAGGTAATTTTCGGGTCCAGTAATAAAACAGGGTTCTTTCATCCGGCCAGGATTCTCCGCGTAGCGCAGGTTCCAGGCTCATGCCGTCGATAATGCGATCTCCAGGTAATTCCGCTGTGCATAACTCCGCCAGGGTGGGAAGGATATCGATATGTGCAGCATAATTGGTAATATCCCGGTTCCCCGCGTATTTTAAGGGATAGGAAAAGAGGAATGGTACACGTATTCCGCCCAGGTAAATATCACCCTTTTTGCCTCGCATCCCCGAGACATATCTCCGCTGCTGAGGACCATTATCGGTCATAAAGATCAGGATGGTGTTCTCCTCCAGGTCCAGTTCCTTGAGTTTTGACTGCAGTTTGCGGATATTGTCATCAATATTGGTAACCATGGCATACACCTTCCTGGCGTCTTCCTTGTCTTTTTCACTCATCTTTGGCATCGGTACATTTTCGAATCCTGCCGAAGGATCGATACCCTTGTAAAGCTGGTAATATTCATCCGGGACCTGCAGTGGGGTGTGCGGTGCATTAAAGGAAAGGTAGCAGAAGAAGGGTTTGTCGCGGTGCTCCCCGATGAACCGGATGGCTTCTGAAGCAAAGATATCGGAGCAGTATCCCCGGTAGGATTCCATCTCCCCGTTATGCCAGAGCACAGGGTCGAAATAACTGCTGTCCCCTTTAAACCAGGTTGTGAAATCCCCGACCTGACCCATTCCTCCGGACAGGTGGATCACCGATTCGTCGAATCCCTGGTCCATAGGCCGCGAAGGATAGCTGTCACCCAGGTGCCATTTTCCGAAGATCCCTGTTGCATACCCCTGGTCTTTCAACATTTCTGCGATGGTGACCTCATCGGTCGACATGATCGCACCGCCATTGTATGTATCATGAACCCCTGTGCGCAGTGAATACCGGCCGGTCATCAGGCTGGCACGGGTAGGTGCGCATACCGGTGAAACATAAAAGTTCGTAAACCGGATGCTGTTCGCTGCCAGGGAATCCAGTGCCGGTGTAATGATGTGGTGGTTGCCGTGATACCCCAGGTCCCCATGCCCCTGGTCATCTGTAATTACCAGTATTACATTGGGACGTTCCTGTTGTTCCGGTTGGTTCTGGCCGCGCTGGCAGCCGGTAATGAATGAAAGCTGCAGGATCGCAAGGGCAGCAAAACTTAAAATGTTAATCGTTCGCATAGTGTGCAGGTTTAATCAGTTGTCAGTTACTATTTTATTCTTTTTTGCCTGCATTCCTGTTATAAGATACAGACCAATTGTTCTGAGCAGATTCCAAATCATCTGAAAGGTTGACTCCAATTGAACTAATCCGCAATCCTGATACTTCCATCTCCCTTGCCAGTGCACCTGCCCACGATCAGGGCATCTTTCAAACCCTCCTTATGCAAGGCTGATAAACAATCCCCTGCACTTCCGGCCGGCAGTGCCATCAGCAGACCGCCTGATGTCTGGGCATCACACAGCATCAGCTGTTTTGTCCTTCCAAGAATACCGAAATCAACATCATCCTGAACATGGTCCAGGTTATTGAATGTGCCTCCGGGTACCACACCTGCCGTAGCCAGGCCTTCCACTTCATCGAGAAAGGGCACAGCACTGTAGCTGATTTCTATGTTCGCTGCAGAGGCCCTGCTCATCTCACGCAGGTGTCCAAGCAATCCAAAACCGGTGATATCCGTACAGGCATTCACCGGGAACCGGATCATTACTTCTGCGGCTGTTTTATTCAATGTACTCATTTGCAGGATCACCTTACGTGTGGTTTCAGGGGTGACAAGTCCGCGCTTGATGGCGGTACTCAGAATCCCGGTTCCAATGGGTTTTGTCAGGATCAATACATCGCCTGGCTGTATTCCGAAATTTTTGATCACCTTGTCGGGATGGATCCCGCCACAAACAACCATGCCATACTTCGGTTCAGGGTCCTCGATGGTATGTCCTCCAAGCACCGAAATACCGGCTTCAGCTGCTTTGGCGTGCGCACCTCTGAGGATATCCTCCAGCACAGACATGGGAAGTGTGTTTTCGGGGAATCCCACAATATTCATGGCAAACAGGGGAGTGGCGCCCATGGCATAGATATCACTCAATGCATTGGCTGCTGCAATACTGCCGAATTCATAGGGATCGTCGACTATGGGTGTGAAGAAGTCCAGCGACTGAACGATTGCAAAGTCGTCCGATATCCTGTAAACAGTGGCATCATCTGATGTCTCGGTGCCAACGATCACCCTGTCATCTCCCCTGTGCGGCAACGAAGCAAGAATCTTTTCCAGTTGCCGGGGTTCGATCTTGCAGGCACAGCCGAGCCCGTGGGTATACTGGGTCAGCTTGACCGTGCCTTGCTGAGCGGAGCGGCTTTTACCCGCTTGCTGTCCGGTTTCAGGCATCAGGGTCCGGGCAATGGCAATGAGCTCTTCCGCGGCCCTGTTGATCTCATCCAGCGTAGTGTCGCGCCCTGTGGACAGGCGGATCGTACCCATGGCATACTCGATCGGCAATTTCATGGCTTCCAGTACGGCCGAGACATCGATGCTTTCTGAATGACATGCGGCACCTGCTGAAACAGCTACATTTTCGAGTCTTGATACCAGGGTATTGGCCTCCACATTGGGGAACGAGATACTGAGGGTGTTGGGCAGTGATTTTTCAGGATGACCGTTGCGCCTGGCAGACGGGATTGACTGGTGGATCAGTTCGTAGAGATGGTTCCGCATCCGTGCATAGTGTTCGAAGTGTTCCTGTAATCCGTGCTGCGCAAGCTCACAGGCTTTTCCCAGTCCCACGATTTCCAGGACATTCTCCGTCCCGGCCCTGAGGTTTTGCTCATGATCAGCACCGTGGATCAGTTTCTCGAGGTGAATGCCAGACCGGATATAAAGTGCGCCGACACCTTTGGGAGCGTAGAGCTTATGTCCGGCAATGCTTAGCAGGTCGACCCCCAGGATGTTGACGTCTGTATTGATCTTGCCAACAGATTGTGCGGCATCTGTATGGAAAATAATGGCGTGCTCCCGTGTGATGGCAGCAATCTCTTCGATGGGCTGGATTGTTCCCACCTCGTTATTGGCGTGCATGACCGAAACCAGGATCGTTTCCGGACGGATGGCCCGCCGGAGTTCCCCGGGATCCACCATTCCATATGCATCTACCGGCAGAAAGCTGATTTCAAAACCCTGTTTCTGAAGATAGAGGCATACTTCGAAAACGGCCGGGTGCTCTATGGAGGAGGTGATGATATGATTTCCTTTTTTACGGTTGGAGAGGGCTGCCCCTTTCAATGCATAATTGTTGGATTCCGTACCCCCGCTGGTGAATACGACTTCGGAAGGATCGCAGTTGATCAGTCCGGCCACCTGCCTGCGGGCCTTTTCAACAGCTAATTTGGCAGTAGCACCGTACCGGTGGGTACTCGACGGATTCCCGAAGTACTGCTCAAGAAACGGACGCATTGCTTCGGCAACCTCCGGGGTAATGGGCGTGGTGGCGTTATGGTCGAGGTAAACAGGATTCATAATACCAAATATAGTACAAAAAGTGATGAAGCTGGTGCTATTCTTGAAGTATACAAGCTGACTCCATTTCCACCAGCCACCGTGACCAAAAATAACGAGAAATCAATGCGCCAGGAAGTCAATTACCGCCTGTCTGCATGGGGATCACGCGTTTTTTTGCCGTTTCCTTTCGTGTTCTTTTAGCTGTATCTTCCGCAACCGGATGTATTTTGGGGTCACTTCCACGTATTCATCTTCACCAACATATTCCATGGCTTCTTCAAGGGAGAACTTAATGGCCGGAGCGATCGCCGTTTTATCGTCCGATCCGGAGGCACGCATGTTTGTAAGCTTCTTGGTTTTGATCACATTCACCACCAGGTCGTCCTGGCGGCTATTCTCGCCGATTACCTGTCCTTCGTAGATATCTTCATTGGGATCGATGAAAAACTTTCCCCGGTCCTGCAGCTTGTCAATCGAATAGGCAATAGCCGTTCCGGTTTCCATGGCGATAAGTGCACCGTTGCGTTTTTCCATGATCTCACCTTTCCACGGCTCATAATCCTTGAACCGGTGGGAGATCACTGCTTCTCCCTCAGTGGCTGTAAGAATGGGATTGGTAAGCCCGATCAGTCCGCGTGCCGATATCTTGAACTCCAGGTTGACCCTGTCGTCTTTTTTCTCGATATTGATGATGTCCCCTTTTCTCCTGGTAACGATCTCGATCACCTTTCCTGAAAATTCCTCGGCAACATTGACATACAGTAATTCCACCGGTTCGTGGCGGAATCCATTGATTTCCTTGGTTACCACACGCGGCTGACCCAGCTGTAGCTCGTAGCCTTCGCGCCGCATGGTTTCCACCAGGATGGAGAGGTGCAGTATTCCACGTCCATATACCAGGAAGCTGTCTGCAGATGAGGTTTCCTCCACCTTCAGGGCCAGGTTCTTCTCGATCTCCTTGAACAGCCGTTCCCGCAGGTGGTTCGAGGTAACAAACCTGCCATCCCGGCCAAAGAAAGGTGAATTGTTGATGGTAAACAACATGCTCATGGTGGGTTCATCCACTGCGATGGTGGTCAGCGCTTCAGGGAATTCCGGGTCCGCCACGGTATCACCAATATCAAAATTCTCGAATCCCACGATGGCAACAATCTCACCGGAAGAGATCCTTTCCCGGGTCTTCACCTTTCCGAGTCCCTCGAAAAGGTATAATTCCTTCACTGCTGAACGGTGGAGTTCCCCGTTGCGTTGCACGATAGCGACCTGGTCGCCCATCTGGATGCTGCCACGATGAACGCGCCCCACAGCGATCCTCCCGGTATAGGAAGAATAGTCCAGTGATGTGATTCTGAGCTGAAGGGTGCCGGGATTCTCTTTCGGAGGCTGAATGTGCTCCAGGATCGTGTCCAGCAGGTAGGTCACATCCGTGGTGGGCGTGCTCCAGTCTTCACCCATCCATCCGTTTTTCGACGAGCCATACACTACCGGGTAATCCAGTTGCTCTTCCGTGGCATCCAGGGAAAACATCAGCTCAAAGACCCGTTCGTTGGTGTCCTCGGGATTGCAATTGGGTTTATCCACTTTATTGACCACCACGATCACCTTCAGACCAAGCTGCAGTGCTTTCTGCAATACGAACCTTGTCTGGGGCATAGGACCCTCGAAAGCATCCACGAGCAACAACACTCCATCGGCCATGTTCAGCACCCTTTCCACCTCGCCACCGAAGTCGGAGTGCCCCGGTGTATCGATGATGTTGATTTTGGTATCCTTGTAACGTACCGAGACATTCTTGGAGAGAATGGTAATGCCCTTTTCCCTTTCAAGGTCATTGGAGTCGAGGATCAGGTCGTTTACCTCCTGGTTGTCCCTGAACAGATTGGACTGGTGCAGGATGCGATCCACCATGGTGGTTTTTCCATGGTCAACATGTGCGATTATTGCTATATTTCTGATTTCCATTGTATTCTTATCTATACGATATCTTTGATTAAAAGCGTGCAAAATTAGTCTAAAAAATGGAACTTATACCATTTTTCAATCTAATACCGCACAAATCAGAAGCAGAACACGAAGTCGATCCCCAGTTCGCAGGGTTCACTGTTTTTGAAAATCCTGTGGATGTTGAATTTCTCACCCCGTTCCGTTCTGCGTATGAATTCTGTTACTGTTTGTATTTCAGTACCGTAGAAGGGTGTGCCGGCATGTTTGTGCCCATCCCCGCAATAGCTCATCAAGTGGGAGGAACCATTGAGGTCTGTTAACTTTTCATGAATGGCCAGTCCCCCGAACATCATCATATATCCCGGGGCGATCTGGTTGCAGTAATGGTGAGGTGCGATGTGGTAAGGAACCAGCGGGTCGCATGTCCCATGGTAACAAATGGTCGGGACCATCGTGTGTTCATCGATCATGTTGATGTCAAGCAAGGCGCCTGCCCCGGAGATCACCCCGGCATACCTGAAACCACAGGGAAGTGTGTCGGGATAGAAAATTTCATCGCTGTGGCCCTGGTATACTGCCTGCAGCACCGCCTCCGCACCTGCACTGCTTCCGGCAAGGTAGACCAGGGTGGTGTCTATCCCAAAAAGCTCCGATTTATCTAGGAACCAGTTGGTGGCCAGCTGCGCCTGGAAGGCTGCCAGTTGAATGGCTTTCATCTTTTCTGAAAGCACCCCGTCACAACTGAAGCTCTTGCCTTTCATATACAGCGTGTAAGAGATGGATGCTGCATGTATGCCACTGTCGGCCAGTGCCTGGCAGAAGGGGTGTCCGTTACTCCTTTCTCCGCCGGAAAATCCCCCGCCATGCAGAAAGATCACAAGTGGTGCCTTTTCCGGGGCACTGTCGGGCTGGAAATAGTCCAGTTCAAGGGCAGTGGTGTCCTCGGCCAGGTAGGTGAATGTATTGAAATGATATTCCTGTGACCAGGCAGTTATGGAGAGCGACAGCAGGAGCAGAAAAAACATGCGCTGATTCATCGTCAGATGGTTTTTATTCTCGAATACAGAACAGATCGGTCGATGCTAATATACAGTAATTGTTGTTAATATATAAACTAATGGAGGTCAATAGAACTGCCGGTCATGTCCAGGTGATGTTACAGAGAGGTGTTTGTTCACTGTTCATACTGCTGTCCTTCCAGTTTGCCCCCAGGAATCAGGAAACTGAGACCCAGGCTGATAAAATTCTGTATGGCGGCTTTATTGAGTCCAATTCCACCCGAGACATCCAGTTGCAGCGTGGGCAGCAAAAGGTAGGTAAGCCCTGTATCCATTAAGTGTTCGGCATCGCCCGTTTCAGGGATCAGGCCGTAGCTTTCAAAAAAAGCACCAAGCCTGTCTGTCACTGCGAAGCCCAGGGCCGCAGAATAAAAATAGCCGGGTACCGGGGAATCTCCGTCCCATTCGGCTCCCAGGTTGTATCCAAGTGAGAACCGGTTGGAGAGGGCATGTGAGAAGGCAAACCGGATATTGGCGGCTGTGTAATTCGGTTTCCGGTCGCTATTTGCAGTAAACGGGAGGACAAGTCCACCGAGAAACGCCACCTGCGGAAACCATTCCTGTGCCTCAGTGATTTTTATCTTGAAACCGGTGTACAGCGGACTGATCCCTGAAATGGTGCTCGAAATACTGGTATTGTTCAGGGTGGTGGATGCACGGAAATAGTCCATGCCGGCGCGCAATTCGAGATTATTGAGCAAGCCAAACCTCAGAAGTGTGGTGTTGTAGGTAAATGAACGGGTGGAGAACAGGTCATTTGCATCATTTTCCAGGAGAAACCCTGTCTCCACCTGCAATGCGTGTCTTGGCACAATGGCCGCTGACTCTGTCTGATCGGGCCGGTCGGTGATGAGTTCAGGTTGTTCTTCCTGTGCTATTGCGCTGACATCCAGGAGAAGCAGCAATATAAGCGTTATGTATTTCATGGATTTCGTTGTAAGTTTTCAGACATCAGCGCCTCTGCTGATTCATACTCCTGCAGGACGAGGGTCATATCGCCATGCTCAACAGCGAGATCCAGTTAGCCCTGTTTCCTGTCTTCCCGCATTTTTTCGATCTCTTTCAGGACCCGGTTTGCTTCCGCATATTTTTCATCCGAGAGTGTTCGGTTCGAAGTTGAGAGCTTATATCCCTCGGTCATCAAACGGTCATATTTTTTCACTAATTTCTTTTCGGGATTACTTCCTATTCCAAACATGTCTGTTACTTTTTTGTGATGAATACCTCTGTTAATGATGTGCCGTGCGCACGATTATTTTTTGGTTCTCCCTTCTCCTTCTCATTCTCCCTGCTGAATTCTGCTCCCTGTTTCTTCATGTCCGGAGTCCGGTTATTTTTTCCTGGTCACAGCGATCTCGTCAATCTCAAGCCTGAATCCTTCAGGACGACTGTTGCCTATCAGGAAGGAGACCTGGTCCAGTTTTTTCCCGGGATAGTTTTCCATATTCAGACGCATTCCCCTGAATGTAGGCACCATTTCATGCATCGGAATTGCTATCTCCTGCCATTCACCAGTGGTTTCAAAATAGCTGATATAGGACTGACGGTCGTATTTTCCGGTTTTTACCCTGAACTGGTACCTTTTCCCGTCACCTTTTACTTTCAGCAGAAAGGTGTCGTATGCTTCCATGTCCAGTCCATTCAGATCATACCTTACTGAAGAAAAACCTCCATTGTTCTCCAGTGAAACTTTCCCTGAAAACACCCCGTTTCCCGCAGGACTGAGATAGAAAGTACCGTTTGATCTTCCTCCCATGACCACATCATCCACGATCTCCCAGCCGGATATGTCGGCCGATTCTGAAAAATCGAACAAGGTCATCTGCAAGGGCATGATCATCAATGTTATCAGGTTGATTAAATACATAAAACTATAACGCTCTCCGAAACAGAAAGTTCGGTATAAACAAATTGTTTCACCATCCTGCTGTTGGTGCGTGGTCCCGACAGGTATTTATCAAGTTAATGCTTTCTGACCCCGGTATTTCAGCACAATATGAACAGTGTTGTATTTCAGCGCAGTGAAAAGATCTGCACCTTGACAGAAAACTGCGGAGATGCCCTTGAACTGGCGTTGAATTTCATGCCGATTCAGTCCTGCAGGTAGCTGTTATTTCCAGTTGTGATAAGGGACACGGCACCTTTAATAACCTTCACCCTGAGTTTCCTGAACTTTCCAATGGTCTCGCCGTCCAGTTGCAGCAACCTGGGCTTGTCAAAGGAAATCTCTGCCTTTTTTGTTGAAATGATCGTGCTGTCCCTGTTCTTGAAAAACCGTTCGTCGAATTTAGATAAACCAATGTTTACCAGGGAATTGAAATTAATGTTTTCGAGCAGGACGATCTCGAATTTCCCATCGAGCGGGTTGCCGTCCAACGTAAGGGGAACACCTGTTCCATATTTTCTCGCATTACAGATGGCAACCATGAGGGCCTGCTTTTCGATTTCATCGGTATCGGTTTTGATTTTTACACTGAAAGGGGAGACCTGCCCCAATTCATCGAGGAAATATTTCGCATAGGTCCCGATGCCCCGGTTCGGGTCCTTTTCATACTTATCCACGATCCTGGCATTGCTGCCAACGTCGCCGATGTGGACAGAGTAGTGTTTCCCATTCACTTCAACGACATCCATTCCGGTATGCCATGCGGACATGATGGCGTCTTTCAGCGCTGAGAGCGGATCAGGATCGACATTGAGTTCTTCAGCCATACCGTTTGCTGATCCCAGCGGCACGATCCCCATGGGAATCTTTGATTTCATCAGTGCTACGGACACCAGTAATACGGTGCCGTCGCCACCGGCTGCAATGACCCTGTGTGGTTTAAAGTTACTGATCTCCTTCTTTAGTTTTTTCCGGTCGTTCCTGCCACTGGTCTCAAAAATCCTGTGCCTGATTGCATATTTGCTGCACAATGCATCTGTATCCTTAAGAAAGGACTGCTTGTCCTGTCCTCCTGATACAGGGTTGATCACTATCAGTAATTTCATATCGGTTTTAAAGTTAGGTCGATTTCTCTGTCGTCTCCTCCCCGGGTTCATCGGTGTCCTGGAAATATACGGCTTCAACGCCGGTTGCAAGGAGCCTGTTCCATTTCTCTTCCTGGGCCGGTTTTCTGATCAGACCTGTCTGCCTGATGAAGATCTTCCTGATCCTTCCCGGAAATTCCTGGACCGCCTGGGTGTATACATCCATATCGCGCTGGGTATCATCGCCCAGCAGGATGAATTTTTTATCAGGCGTGTTGCTGATGATCCTTCGCAGGTAATTGAGCTTGTAGTCTTTCCCCTTTTTGGGATCAAAGAGCTGCCTGAATTTCAGGAAGGGAGTGAGCAACAGTGCTCCCTGCGGCAATTCCCTGAAATTCAACACTGCAGTGATCAGTCCGAACAGGTTGCTTTCACTTTTGGAAAGGTAGGTGATCCGGTAACTTCTTTTTTGAAAATCCCTGAACAGCTCGTGGGTGTAGGCGACTGATTTGCGTTTTTTGGGCCGGTAGAACAGGATCGTCGTGATTCTTTTCAGGGCAGAAGCTGTATGGGAGATCATCACCGTATCATCCAGGTCGGAGATGATTTCCAGTTTTGTTCCGTTTTGCCTGAAAATGGCCGGATAATGGCCGGGAATCTCCAGCTTTTTTCCACCTGCAATGAGTTCAACATCCTCCTCAGGGGCTGCATCTGCCATAAAAGAAAAGTGACCTTTTCCCGTGGTGAGGAGTTCCTTTTTAAAACTGCCCATGCGGAATACTATATCTTTATCAGCATAGGTACCATGAAAATAGGAGCGCATCACCTGGAAAAAATTACCGGCGAGCGTACGTGCGTTGGAACGGAGTTTCGTTCTGCCCCTCAGGATCGTGCCGTTGACCAGGCTCTTGTCGCCCAGCTGAAGTATGTTCAGTTGCCACAGGTATACAGACATAATTACTTATTCTTTGACCTGGTAAAAGATCCCTCTCGATTGTACCACGTGGGCAATCTTGTTTTCTGATTCAAGCACATCCAGGTATTTATTGATTTCCATGATGGGCAATCCAAGCATTTTTTCGAGATCATCCACAGTGCAGGGTCTTCGGGAAATCGTGGAGATTATGGAAGATTCTGCATGCTCGTTGTACGCCCCGATCTTTTTCCGGCTCGGCGCGGAGGCAATGATCTCCGCATTGTCCAGGTTCCAGAGTGCCAGGACCCGCTTCAGCTCCGCCAGGGATGCAGCCCGCAGTCCTGTCACGATGCCCGGCCTGTCGAGTGTATTCAGTTGTACCCGCTCAGGAGATATTTTTTGAATGGCATCCCTGATGGCCAGCAATTCTTTTTCATCGTCGTTGTAACCGGGAAGGACAAATACTTCCAGCCAGATCTTTCCATCGAATTCCTGGCTGAATGTGGCCAGGCCATCGATAATGGATGCAATATCCAGGCTGGGATCCGGGCGGTTGATCCGCTCAAAAACCTCTTGCGTGGCTGCGTCAAGTGAAGGCAGGACAAGATCTGACGGTATTAGTTCTTTTCTCACCTGGGCGTCAAAGAGCATTGTTCCGTTTGTGATCACTGCCACCGGAATACCGGGTTTAAGCGCCTTGATAAACTGAATCAGCTCACCAATCCGCTTGTTCAGGGTAGGTTCGCCCGCGCCGGAAAAAGTGATGTAATCCGGATCCGCCTGCCGGGCAAAAAAATCTTCCAGCTCACGAATAATGGAATGGTACGGTACATATTCCATCCTGTCATGTGTCAGCCTGGTGGTCCTGCCCGACTCGCAATAGACACAATTCAGGCTGCAGACTTTCCTGGGCACCAGGTCCACACCCAGGGAATTCCCAAGTCTCCTGGAGGGAACAGGTCCGAACAGATATTTATAGTTCATATTTGATCATATTTTTCTCAAAATTAGAGATTCCTGCAGAACTTTACCGGTGAATCGTTATTTAACTTTGCAGCCGGTTCCGTGCCTTGCAGGTTGGCTGAAGTTGATTTCATCAATGCAACCTGTTCGGTGCCATGCTGTTTGTTGAACTTAAATTTAACTTTGCAGCCTGTTCGGTGCCATGCTGGTTGGCTGAAATTGAATGCAGCATTGCAGCCGATATCGCACATTCACAGTTAAAACCTGCCAAAAGTCTTTCCGAAATCAATCATCTTTTTTTCCAGCAGGTCAGTCTGCGGCAGCTCCGCCAGTTTCCACTTCCAGTTACCGGTTGTGGTGGAAGGAAAATTCATCCTGCTTTTTTCGCCCAGTCCCAGCCAGTCCTGCATTGGAACAATCACGAGTTTACCTTGTGTGGCGTAGGCCATGCGGATCATTTCAATGTGCACGTTCCTTCCGTCTGGCTTTGTTCCGTGGAAAGACCGGATCCTCCTGAGGGTGGCCTTATCCAGTTCATGCCTGTACCAGCCCAGCAGGGTATTGTTGTCGTGTGTCCCAGTATACACAATCGAATTGTAATTAATATTTAGTGGATTATGTTCCGATTCCGGCATGTTTTGACCGAAGCCGAACTGGATGACCTTCATTCCCGGCAGATCGTAATGATCGCGCAGGTCATACACATCCTGGTCGATCATGCCCAGGTCCTCCGCTACAAAGGGCATCTCTGGAAATCGCTTCATAATGGCGTCGAACATTTTTTTACCAGGACCAGGTTTCCACCTGCCATCTATGGCGCTGGCTGCATCAGCAGGGATGTCCCAATAGGCCGAGAATCCCCTGAAATGATCCATTCTGAGCAGGTCGAACCACTCCAGGTTTTTTTCAATGCGCCTGAGCCACCAGGAGAACCCGTCTTTTTCCATGGCCTTCCAGTCAAACAAAGGCATGCCCCAGTGTTGTCCTTCCTTGTTGAAATAATCGGGTGGTACGCCGGCCACGGAACTCATTCGGAAATTGTCGTCGAGCTTGAACAATTCCTGGTGTGCCCAAACATCGGCACTGTTGAAATCGATATAGATGGGAAGGTCTCCGAAGATTTCGATTCCATGGTCGTTTGCATATTGCCTGGTTTCCATCCATTGGCTGCTGAACAGGAACTGCGTGAAGCGTATGGTATCCAGTTGTTCATCATAAAGTTTCATGAATTCCTCCAGTGTTTTCGGATCCCGGTCGCGGTATTCAGCCGGCCATTTGTTCCAGGGCTGATCGCTGAACTGGTCCCTGAGACAGGAAAACAGCGCAAAATCGTCCAGCCAGTAGCGTTCTTTTTCAAGGAATGCATGGTAGCTTTGCTTCAGGGCATTGTTGCTGCCTGTTTTAAAGTTTCTGAATGCTTCCCCGGTGAATGCTAGTTTGGCTTTGGCTGCTGCTTTGAATTTTACCCGGTTTTTTGCCTTGTACCTGTACTTGCGCAATGTACCTGTACGCAGCAGTCCGTCCCGAACAAGCCGGTGCGGATCAATGAACAGCTTGTTGCCTGCAAAGGCAGAAGCTGAACTGTAAGGTGAATAGCCCGTGGCTTTTTCCGTCACGCTTAGCGGGAGGATCTGCCAGTAGCGTTGCCCGGTGCGATGCAGGAATTCAACAAACTGCTTTGCGCCGGGTCCGAAGTCTCCGATACCAAATTCACCCGGCAGGGAAGAGATATGCATCAGGATACCCGAATTCCGGGCGGGAGCATGCCGGACGCCCTTCAGCACAGCAAAGGGAACTACTTTGAAAAGATCCTCCACGGCAATGGATCCTGCATATCCATGAGTTTCACCTGTAAAGAGATTGTGCCAGTGCAGGGGAGCCAATTCCGGCAATTCCACGCGCGTTTTCTTCCATGCACCGGGACCTGACATGGCTGCCAGGTTCAGCGGCAGGATCACCACCAGGTGTTCATCCTTGTAATGGCGGTGAAATGTAATGACATGGTCCCTGGCCGCGCCTTTGACGCGCAGGGGGGTATAATCGCCTTTAAGGAACAGTGACTCAGAACGCGATCGCTCACCGAGCAACAAGTGATGGATCCATTGTTTGATTTTTCCATCTTCCGGCGCTGACCACAATTTCAATAACAACTGCTTCCTGCCTTTCCCGCTTTCCTTCTGCATTTTGTTCAGTTGTCGCGAAAGCCTGCCGTAATCCACTGGTTTCCGGTTGTCGGGATCCACGAAATCCAGGTTCCACAATTCATTCCCCTGGAAGGTGTCCGGGACCCCGGGGACCGTATTCTTCAGGATAAGTTGTACCAGGGAATTGATCATGCCGTGGGTTTTGATTTCCCCGACGAACTGGTACAGGCTGCCCAGGAAATCGGTTTCAAGCGTGAGGATCGATTCGATAAAAGCCATTGTACCCTGTTCGTAGGCTTCATCGGGAGCACTCCATGAGGTGTTCAGTTTCGCTTCGCGGAGCGCTTTGAGCATAAAAGCCTTGAACCGTTCTGTAAATGTTTCGTCTATGGCTCCTTCCATTGGCACGTGTGCGACCAGCGACTGGTATATGAAGTACTCATCGTTCCGGGAAGGGACCTGCTCTGCGCCAGCTTTCATTTTGCTTTCCCGGTTAATTTCCTTCCATGTACGCGTGATCTCCATCCATTTTGCAGGAATATCACTCAGTACATTCAGCCTGGCCCTTGCATCTTCTCCACGTTTCGTGTCGTGCGTGGAAGTGGTATTCATCGCCAGGGGCCAGTGCGCAAGGCGGTATTTCATGACCGTGTGGAACTTTTCCTTCCTGATTCCGAAAAAGCCAGGAGAATCGCCCACTTCGTTGTGAGCCAGGAAGGGAAGGTAGGAATAGAAAAGGGTGTCTTCAATGCCTTTTGCCATGATCGGCCCTGTAAATTGCATGCATCGCCTGAAAAATGCGTCGATATCCTGCTGCAGGCTGTTCCCCATGACCGGTGTCGACCGGTTTTCATAACTACCGTCTGCCGTATCACCGTATTCCTGCAGGCTTCCAGGTGTTTTGTCTGTGCCCTCACTGGTTGGTTGTTTCCCGGCAGCATCTTCCCGATTGCTGGTAAACAAGGCTTCCAGAACGGAGATCCCTTTGCTGTGAGAAGGTTCTGCTTTGCGGGCATCTGAAAATACCTTGCTGAGAAGCTCCCGGTCAGCGGTATTGAACCGGGAGGGAACGTTGTACATCCTGTAGATGGGGAAATGTACCAGGAATCCTGCAATGGCGCTGCGCAGATCTTTGTCTGACAGGTTCCCGGTTTCGTGCGTACCGATGGATCTGCATTGCTGCAGCAGGTGATCCAGCTCACCCCGGAACCTGTGCTCCAGGAAGAACTTTTTTTTGCGTATGGCGAGTGCACTGTAGTCTTCCGGCTGATCCATCCATTCTTCCAGGTAGTCGTGAAAATCATCCTCCGTGGTCACGTTGGTGAGCAGGTTGTTCACAAGGGCCAGGAAATCATAGCCGGTGGTTCCCTGCACCGGCCATTCCTCTGGCAGCATTTCATCTTCTTCCAGGATCTTCTCCACGATCAGATAGAGCTTTTCACCACCCATTTCCCTGGTTTTCTCCAGGTAGCCGGCAGGGTCGTAGAGTCCGTCGAGGTGATCGATCCGGAGTCCCTGGATGTTGTCATCTCTGATCCATTTTCCGATCAGCTGGTGATAGTCTGTGAATACTTGCGGTTCCTGCATATTGAGGCAGATCAGTCCGTTGATGGAAAAGAACCTGCGGTAACTGATCCGGTGTTCTGTTTCCTGCCAGTGTACCGGGAGATAGTGTTGCATGCTGATCAGATGCTGCATCAGTGCAGTGTCATCATTGATCAGGGCAACGCAGCTTTCTGCATGCTCCCTGAAATCCTGGTCTGCCAGGTAAAGGGAATGAAATTGACGGGTGCGTTCTCCAATATTCCCGGAAGTCTCCTCAAGGAGCTTGCGGATCTCAGCAGAAAGGGTGGGAGCTGGTTCATGGGCCTGTTCCAGGATCCAGTCGAAGGATTGTTCCGAAACCGGGTAGGCATTGTCAAAATAGTTGACCATGAACCCATTTTCACCGAAAGAAAGCACCAGCTCCCGTCGATCAATGGTCTCTTCCAGGCTGCTGCCGAGAAAGGGAAGCATCAGTTGGAACTCCTGTTTTTGATGCTTGTCCTGATTCATTTTCAGTTCCGGGACGTGGCCCTGTTTCGCCTCCCGTGCCTGGTCTGGTTGCGGGTTCCGCTTCATCTGCGGATTCCGACCATGTTGTACTTCCCGTGCCTGGTCTGGTTGCGGGTGTCGCCCTTGTTCCTGCTCCCCGGGGATCAGGTCGAAGTACTTTGCATATGCCGATTTCTTTCCTTGCCTGAGCAGATCAAAGATCCATGGATTTTCAGGGGAATAAGCCATATGGTTGGGTACAACATCCTGTATCCAGCCTATGTCCGCAGCTTTTAATTTGCGGAGCAGCCGGTGCAAGGCTTCCTCACTTCCGATCTGTGCGTTCAGCAGGTGCGGATCGGTGACATCATAGCCATGATCACTGCCCCTGGCGGCCTGGAAAACCGGGGAGGCGTAGATGGTGCGAATGCCCGATTTCCGCAGATAGGAGATGATTTTTTCTGCATCCGCGAATGTAAATTCCCGGTTGAATTGAATCCGGTAGGTCGCGACCGGGTTATAAGTATTTCCCATGGTTATTCCTTCGTAAACATTACAATTGCAAGAGGTGGTATGAGGATATTGATGGAATGTTCCTCGTCGTGGTATGGGACGGGATGTGATTCCACGGCACCCATGTTGCCTGCACCGCTTCCTCCGTATTGGGAGGCATCACTGTTGAGGATTTCCATCCAGTAGCCATCATCAGGAACCCCGATCCGGTAGTTGTAGCGTGGTACCGGGGTGAAATTGAGTACGGCCACTACCTGCTGTTCCTTCTTTTTGTCGTATCGCACAAAGCTGAAAATGGAATTCTGGGAGTCATTGGCATCCACCCACCTGAATCCTTCATGATCGAAATCTACCTGGTGCAGGGCAGGGTACCGCCTGTAAATATTATTCAGGTCCCGCATATATTGCTGCAGCCCGAGGTGGTTGAGATTCTCCAGCAAGTGCCAGTCGAGACTTGACTCATGGTTCCATTCTTTCCACTGCCCGATTTCCATGCCCATGAAATGAAGCTTTTTCCCGGGATGGGCAAACATATATCCGAACATCGCCCTGAGGTTGGCAAATTTCTGCCAGATATCGCCCGGCATCTTGTTGATCATGCTGCCCTTTCCATGCACCACTTCATCATGTGACAAAGAGAGCATGAAATTTTCGTTGAATGCATACATGATACTGAATGTCATTTGGTTGTGGTGGTAACTCCTGTGGATCGGTTCATTCGACATATAATCCAGGGTGTCGTGCATCCATCCCATGTTCCATTTCATGCCAAAACCGAGTCCGCCCGTATATACCGGCCTGGTAACCATCGGCCAGGCGGTCGACTCCTCGGCAATGGTCTGGATACCCGGGAATTTTGTATAGACCGATTCATTGAAGTCCCGCAGGAACTGGATGGCTTCCAGGTTCTCCCTGCCACCATATTCATTCGGGATCCATTCTCCCTCTTTCCGGGAATAGTCGAGGTACAACATGGATGCCACAGCATCCACACGGATGCCATCGATATGAAAGTGTTCCATCCAGCTGTGCGCACTGCTGATGAGGAAATTCCTGACCTCGTTCCGGCCATAGTTAAAAATATAGCTGTTCCAGTCGGGATGGTATCCTTTGCGGGGATCTTCATGCTCGTACAGGTACGTTCCGTCGAAAAGATGCAGTCCGTGCTGGTCGCCGGGAAAGTGCGAAGGCACCCAGTCGATGATCACACCGATGTCATTCTGATGGAGGGTGTCGACCAGGTACATGAATTCATCCGGGGTTCCGAACCTGCTTGTGGGTGCATAATAACCTGTTGCCTGGTAGCCCCAGGACCCTGAAAAGGGGTACTCGGTTACCGGCATCAGTTCGATGTGTGTATACCCCATCTTTTTCACATAGGAGGTAAGCTGTTCGGCCAGCTCCCGGTAGGTGAGGGGACGGAGGTCATCTTCCAATGACCTGCGCCATGATTCCAGCTGCACTTCGTAAACGGACATGGGTTGATCCAGTGCATTTTTTTCCGGCCGGTTGTTCATCCAGGCTTCATCTTTCCACTGGTGGGTGTATTCCCATACAACGGAAGCAGTTTTTGGCGGATGCTCACTGAATTTTCCCACAGGGTCTGCTTTCTCCACTGTGTAATTATTGTAGGAAGAGGTAATAAAATATTTGTAGACTTCACCTTTCCCTATGCCTGGAATGAAACCCTCCCAGATTCCGGAGCCATCCTCCCTGGCCCGCAGTGGATGGGCGTTTTTGTTCCACCCGTTGAAATTTCCAATAACGGTTACCGCCTGCGCATTGGGTGCCCATACGGCAAAGAAAGTACCCTTCGCACCCTCTTTTCTGACCACCGTAGCACCCAGTTTTTCGTACAGGGAGAAATGCTTTCCTTCCCGAAAGAGATAAATATCGTATTCCGTGATGAAATCAGGAAAGGGAAGAACGGATGGTGTCGCCGGCGCAGGTGGTTTTTGTCCTGACTTCCCCGCAGACCTGGTTGAGGGCTTCGGATCTGTTTTCTGCTTCGCCTGTGGCTTCGGTTCCGTTGTCTTCTTCGCCTGTGGATTCGGTTCCGTTGTCTTCTTCGCCTGTGGCTTCGGTTCCGTTGTCTTCTTTGCCTGTGACTTCGGTTCCGTTGTCTTCTTCGCCTGTGACTTCGGTTCCGTTGTCTGCTTCGCCTGTGGCTTCGGTTCCGTTGTCTTCTTCGCCTGTGACTTCGGTTCCGTTGTCTTCTTTGCCTGTGACTTCGGTTCCGTTGTCTTCTTCGCCTGTGACTTCGGTTTTGCCTGGGCTGCGGCACGCCTGGCTACGGGTTCTTTTTTTCCTGGCTTTGGCCCGGGAGATGCTGCGGTCGTTGGTGTAAGTGTTTTTTTTCGTTGTGCACTCATGCTATATTGTTGTTTCTATTTCTGATCCAGCAGATCATTCAGTATTTTATTCAGTCCGTTCAATGGTATGTGCAGCCAGTCCGGACGGTTGTTCAATTCATAGTCTGCCTCGTAAATCGCCTTTTCGATGATGTAGACGGACAATAGCTCATCCAGTTGTTTCCGCTCTTTGGGAATGAAAGAAGCATCCCCGGCAGCGTTAAGATATCCCTCCATGAAAATGTCGCGTACTTTCCTGTACCATGCTTCAAGCCATGGTTCAAGGTAGTCGGTGGATTCGGGCATCTTCTCATTGTACTCCAGCGCACCCATGTATATGGCGTAGTGGAAAGAGCGCAGCATTCCGGCAACATCCTTAAGCGGACAGTAGCGCAGGCTCCGGGCTGTGAGTGACCTGGTGGGTTCGCCTTCAAAGTCTATAATAATGAAATCCTTTCCGGTGAAGAGTACCTGTCCGAGGTGGTAATCACCATGCACACGTATCCTGGAAGTATGGATTTTTTTCTTTTCCAGGGTTTTCTTGATGGTACTCAGTAGCAGGTTCTCATTGCCGATGATGTCATCGATCAGTTTTTTCTGGGCATCATCGAGCTTTTTGCGCGATGCTTTCATCTGGCTGACGGTGCGTTTCATCAGTGTCCTGAAAGACTGGTAGAGTGATTTCTGGTACAGCAGTGAGAAAGGTTCCTCCTGGAAGTCCTGGTTGTTCCTGACACCTGCAAGGGCACGGTGCATTTCAGCGGTACGCTTCCCCAGCAGTTCAATCATTTCAAGGAAGAAGGGATCAAAGAGCTCACTGGTTGCTTCCTTGCCAATGTACCTGAAGATATCCCCGCTGGTTTCACTATATCCATCCATCAGTTCTTCCCTGCCTTCCCGGATCTTGTCAAAAAACCGTTCGATTGCATCCTGTGTAAAATCCCAGGCATTTCCTTCGTTGGGAACAAAATCCACCAGGATGCCAAGCGATACCTGGTCACCACTCAGCGGCCTGTATTCCAGCGATCCGGCAAAGGTGGGGAAGCTGGTGAAGTCCGAAGTGCCATTTTCAGTCAGGGCCTTGATGATATCCAACTCGGGATTGTTCCCCTCTTCCGGCCCTCGATACATCTTAAAGAAGAACCTGTTGTCGAAGAGAATTGATGTATTGGACTGTTCGGCACCCAGTACCTTGGAAGGAAGTGGCAGTTCGCTTTTCCTGAGCTTGGTATTCAGCTTCTTCCCGGGAATTCCGGCCAGTTCGCCTTTCTTATGCTTGATCTTGCCCCGGTGAACGATCATTCGCATGACCGAATCCCTGAAGGTCTTGTTGTACGATCCGTCATACAGCAATGCCTCCCTGCCGTCAATAAGCACAGCAGAGATGACCGACTCAGGCCGGTTCGTCCTGAGACTGTGGGCTTCGTCTCCGAACGCGATGGACAGGGGAACGACGTAGTGTTCGTTCTTTCCTTCAATGTAATCTGTTTCAATGATCAGAAGGAACGAATGCAGGTTTTCACTCCTGAACGGGATGGTATCAATGATCCGGATATCCTTGATCCGTTTTGCCTTGCCCCTGAACCACCGGTTTTTCTGAATATACTCCGTCAGGAGCATGCGGATGGACTTTTGCGTGGTATCGCTCATCGTGTTCCATTGTCGCGTGGAAAGCGACAACTCGTATTCGAGCGACAGTGCCCCTGTGGATTCCCCTTCCTCCGGTTTTCTCAGCTCAAACCAGAAGTAGTTCTTGAACTGGAGCGGGAAAATGTAGGGGTGTTCATCGATCTGCTGGAAATCATTCCTGCTGAAGATTTCTGTTGGGATATAGCCTGCATATTCAGCCAGATCAAGTTCTGCCTGCTGTGAATACCGGGAAAGATTGATGATCACCAGGATTGCTTCATCCTCGTACGTTCTTGTAAATGCCAGTATTTTTGAATTGTTTGTATCGATGAACTCAATGGAACCGCGACTGAATGCCTTGAATTGTTTTCTCATGGAAATAACCCTGCGCATCCACCATAGCAATGAGGAGGGATTCTTTTCATTGTTCTCCACATTGATGGTTTCGAAGTGGTAATCGTGGTTGTAGATTACCGGCAGGTAGAGCTGCTGTGGCTCTGCTTCAGAAAATCCGGCATTGCGGTCGGCCGACCATTGCATCGGCGTTCTTACCCCGTCGCGGTCACCCAGGTAGTAATTGTCACCCATGCCGATTTCGTCACCATAATAGACGATGGGTGTTCCCGGGAGCGAAAAAAGCAGCATGTTCATCAGTTCGATATTCTTCCTGTCATTACCCATCAGTGGCGCCAGCCTGCGCCTGATTCCTACATTGATACGCTGCTTGGGGTTTCTTGCGAACGACTTGTACATGTAATCCCGCTCCTCATCAGATACCATTTCAAGGGTCAGTTCATCGTGGTTTCTGAGAAAAATCGCCCATTGGCAGTTCTCCGGAATCTCGGGTGTCTGGTCCAGTATATCGATCAGCGGGAACCTGTCCTCCATGCGCATGGACATATACAATCGAGGCATCAGCGGGAAATGGAACGACATGTGGCATTCGTCGCCGTCGCCAAAATATGCGGAAGCATCTTCCGGCCACTGGTTGGCTTCTGCAAGCAACATTTTGTCTTCGAATTTTTCGTCGATGTGACTGCGAAGTTTTTTTAGAAATTCATGGGTTTCCGGGAGGTTTTCGCAATTGGTGCCCTCGCGTTCGTACAGGTAAGGCACAGCATCCAGGCGCAGTCCGTCAACGCCCATTTCAAACCAGAAATCCAGCACTTTTGTAACAGCCTTGTGCACGCTTGGATTATCGAAATTAAGGTCGGGCTGATGGGAGTAAAACCTGTGCCAGTAATATGCCTGTGCAACAGGATCCCACGACCAGTTGGAGATTTCGAAATCCTGGAAAATAATACGCGTGTCCTTGTACTTTTCGGTCGTGTCGCTCCAGACATAAAAATCACGATACACACTTCCGGGTTTGGCGCGACGTGCCCGCTCAAACCATTTATGCTCACTGGAAGTATGGTTCAGCACCATCTCCGTGATTATCCTCAGGCCCCTTTTATGTGCCTCACTGATGAACCGCTTGAAATCGGCCATTGTTCCGTAGTCCCTGTGGATGCTGGTGAAATCGGAGATGTCATAGCCTCCGTCCCTGAGTGGTGATTTGTAGAAGGGGAGGAGCCAGAGTGCATTCACGCCCAATGACTTCAGGTAGTCGAGCTTTCTGATCAGTCCCCTGAAGTCACCAATGCCATCCCCGTTGCTGTCGAGGAAGGAGCGGACATGAGCCTGGTATATGATGGCATCCTTGTACCATTGCCTTGAAGTATTTGTTTCTTTATTCGTCATGGTGTATTTCCGTAATTACAATCTTTTTATTTTGAAAATATGCGCCGGGATTACATGCGGATCGAGTTCCACGAAATTGTATTCACCTTCCCATCGGTAAAATGATCCACTGAGCAGATCGTGTACCTCGAATATGTTCTCAGGATCAATTTTGAAATCATGCAACGGCAGACCAACCCAACCGCCCTGCTTGTGCTCGGGATCCAGGTTGACCACGATAAGGAGGATGTTGCGCGCGTCAGCAGACATTTTGCTGTACGCAATAACCGCATCATTATCAATAGGATGGAATTTGAGTGATTGCATATTGTGCAGAGCTTCATTCTCCTTTCGGATTTTATTGACCCGCGTGATCAGCTTGCGCAGGCTTCTTCGCTTGTGGAAGTTCCAGTCCTTGATCTCATATTTCTCCGAGTTCAGGTATTCCTCCTTCGCTGGCAATGCAGGTGCGTTTTCCATCAACTCGTATGCCGGCCCGTACATGCCGTAGTTGGATGAAAGGGTGGCTGCAAGGATCAGTCGCTGAACAAAATGGTTCCTGCCTGCGCCCTGCAGCGGGAAGGGGAGAATATCCGGTGTGTTCGGCCAGAAATTCGGGTGGAAGTAATCCTTCAGTTCCGAGGTTGTCAGCTCCTCGCAGTAGGCAGTGAGTTCCTGCTTGCTGTTTCTCCATGTAAAATAGGTATACGACTGGTTGAACCCGGTTTTTGCCAGCCTTGCCATCACCTTGGGCCTGGTAAACGCCTCGGCGAGGAAAATAATGTCCTTGTGGTCCTTGCGGATCTCGCTGATCGTCCATTCCCAGAAGCGGAATGACTTGGTGTGCGGGTTGTCCACCCTGAAAATTTTGATTCCCTGGTCGATCCAGTATGTGAAAACGCTTTTCAGCTCTTTCCAGAGATTTTTCCAGTCGTCCGATTCAAAATTGAGCGGGTAAATGTCTTCATATTTTTTGGGTGGATTTTCCGCATACTGCAAGGTTCCGTCGGGACGTTTATAGAACCAGTCGGGATGGTCACTGATCCAGGGATGGTCGGGTGAGCACTGGAAAGCAATGTCCATCGCGATCTCAATTCCCTTTTCAGCAGCTTCTTTGACCAGGTGTTTGAAGTCATCCAGTGTACCCAGTTCGGGATGGATGGCTTTGTGACCGCCTTCTTTACCTCCAATGGCCCAGGGAGAACCGGGTTCCCCCGGTGCTGCAACCACATTGTTGTTTTTTCCTTTCCTGTTGGTGCTGCCGATGGGATGGATCGGGGGGAGGTACAGTACATCGAATCCAAGTTCACTTACATAGGGAAGGAACCCGACCACATCATTGAATGTGCCGTGCTTTCCGCCCTCGCCAAGTGACCTGGGAAATACTTCGTACCAGCTGCTGAACATTGCCTTTTTGCGGTCGACAGTGATGGCCAGTTCCTGAGGATGCTTGACCATGTTATCTTTCAGCGGGTATTTGACAGCAGTTTCCAGCAATGTATGGTTCAGCAGTGAAGCTGCCTGCGTTTCGATCTTCTTGTTCTTTGCACTGATCTCCTTGCTGACGCGCTGCAGGAAGGCACTGTCTTTTTGCTTCATGCCGGGATAGGTTTCCAGGATGCCGGCGATGTATGCAGCGCCGATCAGCAGGTCGGTTTGGTTCGCGGTTCCGGCCTCCAGCCTTTTGAGCATATCGTTGTGCCACGACTTGAATTTATCAACCCATGCCTGCACTGTGAAAAAGTAGGTACCCATCTTGTCAACACTGAATGATCCTTCCCAGCGATCGTTCACATCCGGTAACAGTTCCGATACCTGCCATTTTCTTCCCTGCTCATGCCTGTAAAGCACTTCGGCACTTAACAGGTCGTGGCCGTCGCTGAAAATATCAGCTTCGACCTGTACCACATCATTTACAATGCGTTTTGCAGGGAAAGCCCCGCCGTCTACCTGTGGTTGTATGTGTTCGATAATAACTCTTTCTTTCCCGTTCATGTGCATTTACCTTGGTTAAATTTTTGTAATTGAATAAGATATAAGTTTTGCCTTTTTGTTTTTTGGTCACACCCGCCTGACAGGTTTGTGTAGCGGGCAGGTGGGAGTTGCCACGGCTGTTTATCAAAGCTACCCAACTTCGGAAGCGAAATATCCATATGCGGATGCTCCGGTAATGTTGTCATGGCTCGGTTCATTTTTCTTCTGGTGACTGGGTTACAGTGCTGTATTTGAGTATATAATTATCGATTTCTCCGGAATCCCGATCTGGTCGTTGGCTGTGATTTTTTCCGGGCATATATTCCCGGAACCATCCCATTTTTCGTCCGACGAATCCAGGAGTTTGCTATATTCACCTTTGATTCCGGCAGGAATATTAACAGCCACCGAACCCTCTGTGGGATTAATAAATGCAATTAGGAAATAATCTTCCTGCCACCTTTCCACCACGATGGCTTTACCAGCTTCAGAGATACGCATGTTATCCCTGTTGTTTTTTCTCATTGCAGGGTGCTTCTTGCGCAATTCGATCAGGCGCTTGTAAAAGGAGAACATGACCTGTTTCTCATGGGTCGTGCCGATGCGCCATGAAAGCATTGATTGTTCAAAGGTCTTTTCTGCTGCAGGATCGGGTGCTTCCTTCTTGTCATCATAGAAAGAACTGAACTCCTGCTGCCTTCCTTTCCTGACCATTTTGTTCAGTCCTTCGTCTTCGTGACTGACGAAATAGAGGAAGGGATTGCGTTCCGCGTATTCTTCTCCCATGAACAGCATGGGGATGTATGGACTGGTCAGCATAGTGCCTGCTGCCACTTTTGCTGTTTCAAAATCGGCAAGCTCGACCAGGCGCTCACCAAATTTGCGGTTGCCCACCTGGTCGTGGTTCTGGTTGAAAATTACAAATCTATTTGCAGGTATCCCTTCCGTTGGAGATCCGTATGTTTTTTTTCTGAATGCAGAATAGGCACCATCATACACAAAGGCCTGTTCCAGTGCCTTGGAAAGATGTGATATGTTTCCGTAATCCATATAATACCCGCTTTTTTCGCCTGTCACCAATGTATGCAGTGCGTGGTGGAAATCATCCGACCACTGTGCATCCAGGCCATATCCTCCAGTGCCGGGTGAAGCTATGAATGTTACATCATTCAGGTTTGATTCGGCAATCAGATGATATGCTCTTTCAGTTTCTTTCCCCAGTCTGCCCAAATGGTTTGCCAGTTCGCGCAAAAAATGTATTGATCCCATATCGTAGATCGCATGCACAGCATCGAGACGCAATCCATCTATGTGAAAATCACGGCACCACATGAGTGCATTCTGAATAAAAAAATTCCGTACTTCATCGGAGTGGGGTCCGTCGAAATTGATCGGTTTTCCCCAGGGTGTGGAATA
>Ga0180436_10001139_pt1 | contig 26383 bp, 23 predicted proteins | sample SS_ome_2_FD_132434 | JGI IMG/M metagenome (GOLD analysis project Ga0180436, IMG submission 132434) | Hypersaline lake sediment archaeal communities from the Salton Sea, California, USA - SS_3_S_2 metaG | ecosystem: Environmental > Aquatic > Non-marine Saline and Alkaline > Hypersaline >... | reverse complement strand
TCTCCGAGTCTTTCAAAGCGCGGGACGCGTTTCCAATCGGGACAGTTCCCTCCGCGGCTGATTTGACGCCTACGCTGGAGCCGCCGCCCTGTACGTCGATCTGTACGCCGGGATGCTTTTCCATGAAGGCCTCGGCCAGGGCCTGCGCCACCGGCTGGACTGTCGAAGAACCAGCCAACTGGAGCTCGCCGCCAACTTCCTCTTCCTGTTCAGGGACCTCCGTCGCGGCGCCATCGGATTCATCTACGGGGGCTTCGCTAGGGGCTGCCTGCTGGCATCCCACAACGGTGGCAAGCAAGGTCACGATCAACAACCCTGCCAGCACGAGGTTGAGCTTCTTGCGTCGATTAGTCATCTCTTCCAGCTTCTCCTTTGCTAAGTGCGGTCTCGCGGATCCGCCCTCTCTACAGGTAGTCAATGGCAAGCTCGGAGTCAGTGAGAAACTGTTGAATCTCAGGGCTCTCGCGAACGCTCACCAGGTTCACCTGATCGTCACGCCAGAGGACGAAATGATAAGTGTTTGCCTCTCTTGAGGCCGCAGGTGACTGCCAATGTGGACGCGCGTACACGGGGGGCTCAATACTCCAACCGCAGGCCAGCAACTCTTCAAGGCTATCCCGGCATGAGGCATGTGTCTTGACCTTGGTCATCGTACCCCCGCATGAGTCCCTCTACTTGTCACAGGCACTCTAGCAGGAAGGCCTAGACAAGTAGCCCCCCTTCCTGTGCAAAGTCGATGGCTGCGTCCACCAACGATCCACAGTGTAGCACGACGATCTTAAGGGAGTTTTGCTGGAGGTTTAACGAAAAGTTACTGCGATGTTAACGAGAGGTTAACTTGGGGAGGACGAAGGTGAAGGTAGCCCCCTCACCCTCAACGCTCTCGGCCCAGATGGTTCCGTCGTGGGCCCGAACGATGTGTTTCGCAATGGAGAGGCCAAGGCCGGTGCCGCCGCCGCTCCGGGCTCGATCTGCCTTGTAGAATCGTTCAAAGACCCGCGGCAGATCGTCGACCGGAATACCTACGCCGGAATCCTTCACACGGACGGCTACCCACTCACCAGACGAGTCCCTGTCGAAATCCGGGGCTGCCTCGGCCGGCGGCCAGTTCTCCTCCAGGATGGACTGGAGCAGAGACGCAGAGACCGCAATGGTCCCTCCGGGTGGCGTGAACTTGATGGCATTGTGGACCACGTTGGTCACAACCTGCTGAATCCGATCCGTGTCGGCCAGGACCTCCGGCAAATCCGGCACGATCTCCACGGTCACTGAGAGCTCCGCTCGTTCTGCCTGGGGACGCAGCCTCTCGACCGGAGGAATCACCAGCTCTGCGACGCTGGCTGGTTCTAGTCGAATCGGCGCTCGTCCGGACTCAATCCGCGAGAGTTGGAGGAACTCTTGGACCATCTGTGTTAGTGCATCTACCTCCACGTCCATTCGGTCCAGGAATCGCTTCGCGGCTGGCGGGTCTTGGAGTGCACCATCGCGGAGTGTATCCACTAGCGCTTTCAGCGCCGCCATCGGGGTCCGCAGCTCGTGCGAGATATTGCTGATGAAGTCGCGTCTCACGGTCTCGAGCCGGCGCACTCGGGTCAAATCCTGGAGAATGATCAGGCAAGCCTGGTCACCCTGGCGCAGGGGTGTTGCGATGACCTGAAGGAACGCATCCCGCCTCTCCATCTCGATCGGCTCGACCTGTTCTTTGCGTTCCTCGTAACAGCGCCGCCATAAGTCGATGACGCGGTGGTCCCGAGCGACCTGGGCAAACGAACGTCCCAGACTTCTCTCGCGCTCTGCCCCCAGGAACCGGGCTGCCGCCGGGTTGATCAGGTCCACCAGCCCTTGGTCATCTGTGATCAAGACGCCGTCCGCCATGTTCTCAAGGACGGCCGAGAGCTGACTCCGCTGCTCGGTGAGGGAGTTGATCGTACTCCTCAACTGAATGGCCATCTGATTGAAAGAACGGGTCAGCTCGCCAATCTCGTCGTCCGTCACGGGAAGAAGACGTGCATCCAGGTCTCCAGCAGCGAGACGGTGCACAACCTCGGTCAGATGACGAACCGGCTGGGCAATTCGTTCGGCGATGAAGACCGCCAGGACGGCCGCTGCCAGAATGACAGCCAGAGCGACCAAGAGAATCACGCCGCGTAGCCGGGACACCTGCGCCTCCACCTGGCTGACTGGGAGCGCCACACGAGCAAAGCCTTGCACACCTTCCGCCGACTCGACGGTAACGGCGGCGTACATCATCCGGAATCCCATCGTCCGGCTGAACCGGGTACTGATTCCACGCTCCTGCTCGAGGGCCGCCTGGATCTCCGGTCGACCGAGATGATTGTCCATCTCGGTCCAGTTGGCGTGCGAGTCCCCAAGGACGATACCCTCCACATCGATGAACGTCACCCGCGCGTCAAGCAGATCTGCGTAGTGCTGGGCCAGACCGTTGAACCTGCCCGAGGCCCCCTCCCATTCTAGCTCCATCTCCACCGCATCCCCGATCAACTGAGCCTCGGCTGTCAGTTTCTCTTGGAGCTCATCCAGGTACGACTGACGCACCACGTCAGAGAGGTACACGGTCATTCCACCCATGGCCAGCACGAGCAGAACCAGGTACGGGATAGCTATTCTCCAGCGCAAATTGCGGAATGGTGTCAAGTAGGTGGTCGATTAGGTGTGAGCAACGATCGGCCGGGCCGGGCGGGGGAGGTGGTCGCAGATCAGAATCCACGCCCGCCGCCCCGCAAAGGGCGCGCACCCTGATGATCGCGTCGACGTAGCGTGCCCTCGGTCTGCTTCTCTATCCCTCGAAACGGTAGCCAACGCCCCGCACGGTGACGATCCGCGTGGGGTTTTTCGGATCCGGCTCGATCTTCTCGCGGAGCCAATGAACGTGGACGTCGACGGTGCGGCTTCCTCCATCGTAGTCCCAGCCCCAGACCCGCTCCAAGACCAGGTCGCGCGAGAGCACCATACCGCGATGTCGCGCCAGGAAGGCCAGCAGCTCGTACTCCCGCGGCTTCAGATGGAGATTCTCGCCATCCCTTGTGACCTCTCGTCGCGAAACATCGATCCGAAGATCCCCGAAGGTCAGAGCCTGTTCCCCACGAACCCGGTCCTCGGTGGACATCTCCTGGCGGATCAGGCGTTCGCGTCTCAGCAGCGCCTTGACCCGCGCGAGCAACTCCCGCATGCTGAAGGGCTTCGTCATATAGTCGTCAGCCCCCACCTCGAGCCCAACTATCTTGTCGACTTCCTCGTCCCTCGCCGTAAGCATCAAGATGGGGAGGGTCATCTCCTGGCGCAGGATGCGGCAGACCTCAACGCCGTCGATCCCAGGCAACATAAGATCGAGAACCATCAAGTCTGGTTCTTCCTCCCGAGCCACCTGGAGAGCCTGGTGTCCATCCGCCGCTATCAGCACGTCGTAGTCCTGGTGAGAGAGATTGTACTCCAGCGTCTCCAGCAGCGTCGGGTCATCCTCCACGATCAGCACTTTGTCGCTCATAACCTGTACTCCTCGCTCCACTCAACTCGTCACCCGCCGGGGAGACCGTTTCGTCCATTGGTTTCGTCCCGACCAGAGTATAGCCTGGCGGGCCAGACGCGTCAATGGAATGGACAGAGGACCACCAGTTGGATCTGACGCGGCGAACAACCAGAGGACCAGCGCGTTGTAGCTAAGGTATCCCTCACGACATCGAAGAAGCACATGGGGTATCATCCGAAGGCTCAACAGAGCATCTCTGATTGGGCACTTGCCCGCGATGCATGAGGGATCGGGCCGGTGGATTCCATCTGAGGCCATCCAAGTTGCGGAACGGGAGAGCACGGCGAGATGGACGGATCGTCTCCACTGTCCTTTCCAGTTGAGGCTCCTCCAGATTCGTTTCCAGGGTCAGCAGATCGGGGAGACGGCCATCCCTTACCTGATCCTTGCTCGTGTCTTAGGACCGGTCAGGCTGTCCGAGCAAGGACGCACACCCGCCTCCCTCAATTGTCGATGATCCGGTCCAGGACAAAGCCCCTTGCCGGCATCGTGGCCAGCCACAGCCTGTTGAGCGCCGCTCCCTATGCCTCAACCTCCATTTCTTGAGGAAGACACTCGAACACGTTATCGACCAGTCGTCGTGCCAGACCGCGACGCCGGCGATTCCCAGGGATCAGAACGGAGATATCCGCAACACGCGGGTGGCAGTAGATGCCCGTATAGTCGACCATCTTGCCCATGTGCGTCTCCGCGACCCAGACAGCTGAGACGCTCCTCCCCAAGAGCCGCGCTGACGCCCTCTGGGCCTCCCTCAGCTGTCCATGGGGGGGATAGTCGCTGCCCACGGGCGCCTCCCTCACGGAACTCCGTAACAGACCAGCAAGCCCCTCTGCGTGGCCCGGACGGGGAGGTACAATCGGAATCCCGGACTCCCCGGACTCTATCTCTTCGGGAGACATGGGATCATCCAAGGTTATGAACCTTCACTCACCACTTGCATACCCTCCCCTTTCTCGACGTAGTTGATCGGGCCCTGGGGCACCCGACTAGTGATCTCTAGACATCCCTGGTCGATAGCCTCCCAGATCAACTGAAAAGGAGCCTTACCCACAGCCCACTTCTCAGCCACCACGATGCCGTGGCCTGGCAGGACGGTGAAGACGATTAGCCGCGGGTCGCCCGGGTTCTGAAGCGCCTCGGAACGCGCAAAAGCATCTGTGATCCCCCGCGCCTGGGCCTCCGTGGCGCACGTCACCGGGTAATGGTGGTAGGGCGCTGCCATCGGCACATACTCCACCCTCCGCGGATCATAGTGGGTACAGCCTCGATGTCCGTGGAGCTTCGAGCGCACAACCGGCACCTGGGCCGAGCACTTCCACCTCTCGCCCAGAGTCACAAAGGGCAGCGGACCATCCATCATCACCATCTCTACCGCCTCCGAGGACGGAGGGACCGCCTGCCGCCCCTCCACGCGGCGCACCATGGCCCCGGACCCATCTGCTCTCAGACCCACGATGACTGTCAGGTCCTCCTCCGTGATGGCGCCCTTGTAGATCGGGCGGGCGCTGCCGGTCACTGTGGTCACCAGGCCTTCCAGTGTGGGATCCCACGTCGAGAAGCAACCCTCGCTGTACTGGCTCGACACAGACGCCGCCACCGCCGGCACGTTCACCAGGTCGGCGATGCGCACCATCTCCGTGAAGAAATCGTGCTTGCCAAGTTCTCTGCCGGCCTCACACATGGCGCGTGGTGTGTCCAGGCTCGCCCACATCTCACGTGGAATCGGCTCGCCGCTGGACATGTGTCCCGTCACCTCGTGCGTACTCTCGGCAGTCACGATGCGTGTCACGATCTCTCTGTAGAACTGCCCCAGGGGGGCTGCCGCAATATGCGGATATGCCCCGACCAGGTTGAAGAGGTAGGCTTCCTCAGGTGCGCCGTCGCCCACAACGAGCAGAACGTCGATACACTTCGCCTGACTCTGAATCACCCGCTCCAGCGCCAGAATGGGCCCTCCCCGCTGCCCTTGCTCGTACAGAACCTGATAGGATTCCTGAGCCAGACCCGGGAAATCATAGTCATCGGGATCGGGCGGCGAGACCGAAAGAATGGAGCGGAACCGGCTCAGGGCACGCCCGAGCCCCTCCGCCGTCACGCCCACGATGGTGTAGATCGTGGGGGCCGCCTCCAGATCAAAACGCCTTCGGGCTGTGAAGAGCAGTGCCTCACGCCAGTCCAGGGGCTCCCCGAAGGGAGCCGTCGTCAAGATCAAATCTGTCTCATCGTCAGGTTCAGGCTGAACGCGATGCCCCATCGCCTGGAAGGTCTCCAGCAGCACTCTTCCGACCTGAGCCGCTATCGCCGACCCAGGCCCGGGCACAAAACTAACGCTGAGATCCTGCAGCCAACCGTGTGCAGGGCGCCTCTCTCGGGGCCCTTCACCACCCATAGAACGTCTCCTTTCGCAAGCGACAACGGACCAGCGTGGGTCCTCTTGAACACCCCGTCGCACTGTCGCCTCGCCAACGGTTCTCTGTTCCACCAGTTTCTTTAAGCAGGCTCGCCTTCCCCTTCTCGTCCCTCTAGCGCGAAGACGCGAACAAACCAATCACCCAGCCGTGGCGAGACGACGTCGATCAGATCCAACAGCCGCGCCTGAACCGGGATGATCACCTCAGGGGGGCTGCGGCGAAGAGCTGCCAATATGGCACGAGCCACAGCGGACGGAGGAATCTTGGATGATATCCACGGCACGTCTATCGTCTCGATCAAGGGAGTATCGACCCGTCCGGGAAACACCGTAGTCACGGAGATCCCGTGGGGCCGCAGCTCCTGCCGCAGGACCTCGCCGTAACCGGCGAGCGCCGATTTCGCTGCCACGTAAGGGGCGTCAAGGGGCAAGCCCTTCTTGGCGTCGAAAGAGGAGACCAGCACGATGTGCCCCCTCCCCCGTTCCAGCATGTGCGGCTGAACGGCGAGCACGGCGAAGAGTGCACCGTAGAAGTTCACAGCCATGGATCGCTCCACCGCCCCAACGGTCAGGTCTGGGATGGACGAACGCACGTACGACCCAGCGTTCGCCACGAGAACATCCACCTGCCCCCAGCGGGCCATCGTCCTGGCGACGAGTTCATCGACATCGGTCCGACGGGCCACGTCGGTGGGCACCACCAGGGCCTCGCTGCCCCGTGCACGGACAGCCCCCGCCACCTCGCCCAGCATGGCTTCTCCACGGGCCGCCAGCGCCACGCGGGCACCGGCCGATGCCAGCGCCAGCGCTGTCTCTCGCCCTATCCCACTGGAAGCACCGGTGACGATGGCGACCCGGCCCCGCACGCTGGCCCGTTTCATAGAGCCGTCCCTGACTGGGACTTGGATACCGCAAATGCCCCTACGGCTCCAGCCCCGGCGTGGGAGGCCAGTACCGAGCCCGTCTCTCCCACGAGGATCCGATCCCGGGGAAAGCGCAATCGCTCCGCCAATCGGGCGGCGAGGACCTCGGCCCCCGCCGGATTGCCAGCGTGCATCACAGCCAGATGATCCACCGGTGCCAGATCCTCAGCGTTGGCGACGATCCGCTCGATGCCGCGTCGAAGCGAGCGCGCGACACCGAGCAACTGAACGCGACCCTCCACGAAGTTCACCACGGGCTTCACCTTCAGCACACGCGACATACGGCCCAGTACAGCGATGAAAGCATCGGCCCGCCCACCCCGGCGGACGCTCTCCAGGGTATCCAAGACGACCAGTGCGTGAACCCGGGACCGAACATCCTCCAGCAGAGCGAGGAGTTCCTCCATCGAATGACCAAGATTCCGGGCCCGGCCGGCTTCCAAGAGCTGGAAACCTAATCCCAAGGACAGGGAATGCGAGTCGAACACGCACACAGCATCGTCGAACCGCCTCGCCGCCAGGCGTGCCGCCTCGACCGTCCCGGTGTGCTTCCCCGTGAGCATGACGCAGAGCACCTGCTTTCCTCGACTGACCATCCGTTCGAAGACTTCTTCAAACGCGCCAACAGAGGGTTGAGAGGTCTGAGGGCCAGCTTCACCCTCTGCCCTCTCCTGCCAGTATCGCTCCCTCGAGAGCTCATCATCCGCATAGCTTTCGCCGCCGATGTGGACCAGCAGAGGAACCACCACGATTTGGAACCGTTCCACGATCCGGGACGGCAAATCGCAACTGCTGTCAGTCACCAGACTTATCATGTCTCCCAGCCTATTCATGGGTCTCTCGCGCAAGTATCAAGTCGCCCGCATTGTACTATGCCCCCTCTGCGACAGCAAGCCCCCTATCTCGAACGCGGTGCATTAACGAGTTGTCGCCCCCACCCGGTGCGATGCACCGAACGAGCGTATGCTCGCCGCGTATGGCAGGCACAACTGATTAGCAAACGGGCGCCAACGGTTTCCAATCGGCGACCAGCTCCGCGACAAGTCGTTAGCGCACCCTCTCGAGCGGATTCTCATCGTCCGGTGACTGTCGCCCGATAACCCGCTTCCCCACCCGGATCATGGCTGCCCTCGGCCACGAGATGGAGTGCTCCATAGCTCTGAATCGGACGAAACTGTGCTATAATGATTAAGAGACGACCTACACGACGGCAAGGAGTGAAACGTGATTGAACCATCGCTAACGATCGGCATCGAAGAGGAATACCAGATCATTGACCCGGAGACCCGCGAGCTCCGTTCCTACGTCCAGCAATTCCTGGAGCAGGGCCACGCCGTGTTGCCCGACCAACTCCGCCCCGAGTTTCTCCAGTCCCAGATCGAGGCGGGAACACAGATCTGTGCCGACATCACCGAGGCACGCACAGAATTGCTCCGCATCCGCCGTTCTATCTTCGAGCTGGCAGAGAACGCTGGCCTCTGGGTGGCTGCCGCCGGCACCCATCCGTTCTCCTCCTGGGTGAAACAACAGGTCTCCCCCTTCGGTCGGTACCCCGAGTTGGTGCGCTTCCTCCAAGACGTGGGCCGCCAACTCCTCGTCTTCGGTATGCACGTCCACGTGGGTATTGAGGATCACGAGCTACTCATCGAGATCATGAACCAGCTCCGCTACTTCTTGCCTCACCTTCTCGCCTTGTCAACCAGCTCACCCTTCTGGCACGGCCGAGACACCGGGCTGAAGTCCTACAGGAGCGTCGTCTTCGAGAACCTGCCGCGCACCGGTATCCCGCCCCAATTCGGGGCTTTCGCCAGCTACCGCAGCTACGTGGACACCCTTCTGGCGACGGGGAGCATCGCTGAGACGACGCACATCTGGTGGGACGTACGTCCCAGCGAGAAGTTCCCCACCTTAGAGATCCGCATCCCCGATATGTGTACGCGCATCGAGGAGACCCTCTGCCTCGTCGCCATCGTGCAGGCCATCATCGCCAAGCTGATCCAGCTTCGCCGTGCCAACCAATCCTGGCGCCTCTACCGGAAGCACCTCATCGACGAGAACAAATGGCGCGCCATCCGGTACGGAATCGGCGGCAAGCTGATCGACTTTGGCAGGAAGGAGGAGATTCACTTCCCAGACCTGGTGGAGGAGATCCTGACCTGGATCGATGACGTCGTGGACGACCTTGATAGCCGAAAGGAGGTAGAGTACGCCTACACCATTCTCCGCGGCGGCACCAGTGCCGACCGTCAGCTCGCCGTGTATCGCGACACCGGGGATCTGCACGCCGTCGTCGATCACGTCGTGGCCGAGACGCGGGACGGTGTTGCATAGAAGCTGGATTCTGCCCGATGAGATTGACACCGCCGCGCCGGTGTGCTACCATCGGAAGCACAATCGGCCTATGGCGGCGAGACCTTCGCCCGGTTCCGCGCAACACAACCCGAGGCGAACCCACGTCGACGTGTGCGTGCAGTCCATACGTCCTCGCTGCTCACCACCCAACATCAGACCGGATAGGCGCCCGCGAGGGCTCCGCGAACGTCACTCGGCCAAGGAGGCCACCCAATGACCAACCTAAAGCTCTTCAGCGTCAAGGGCATCGATATCAAAGTCCACATCACCTTTCCCCTGATCCTTATCTGGGCCGCCATCCAGTTCGGATTCCTGGGGCAAGACGGTTTCTCACTCTCCGGCGCTGCCTTCGGCATCGTCGTTACGCTACTGCTCTTTGTCTGCGTGGTGATCCACGAACTCTCCCACAGCCTAACGTCCACCTACATGGGCTACCCTGTGGAGGATATCGTCCTCCTGCCCCTGGGCGGCGTCTCGCAGATCGAGAAGATGCCGGAGGGACCCGGTGAGGAATTCCTCATGGCCATCGCCGGTCCGCTATCCAACATCGTCATCGCCTTCTTGCTCGGGCTAGTCAGCCTTTTCACGCGCGGGAACCTGCTCGGGGGTCTGCGCCGTCTGGTTGCCGACCCGATGGCACTCGGCTGGCGCGACACCCTGCCCTATTTGATCGTCACGAACCTTGGGCTGGCGGCCTTCAACCTCATCCCCGCCTTCCCGATGGACGGGGGGCGGGTGCTTCGCTCTCTGCTGGCCACGGTGATGCCGCAGGCCCAGGCGACGGAGGTAGCCGTCCGCATCGGCCAGGGCTTTGCCTGGCTGCTGGGTCTGGGGGGGCTGCTTACGGGCAACCTGATCTGGATTCTGATCGCGATCTTTGTCTTCTCGGGCGCCGCCCAGGAAGGCCGAATGACGCGCATCCGCGACATCCTTGAGGGCATGGACGTGAGGCAGGCTTTCTCCCACGATGTGCAGGCGGTTTCCCCGGACGACCCGGTCAGCCGGGCCGCAGACCTGACCCTGGAGAGCTTTCAGGCGGACTTTCCCGTCTGCGACGGAGGGGAGATCGTAGGACTGCTCACGCACACAGACATCGTGCGTGCGCTGAAGATGGGCGAGCCCGAGATCCCGGTGCGACGGGTGATGAAGACCGGTTTCCCGACCCTTCAGCCTGACGATGGGCTATTTGAGGTGCACCAGCAGATGCAAAGCTCGCGCCTCGACGCGCTGCCTGTCATCGAGGAGGGGAAGTTCGCCGGCCTGTTGACCAGCCGAGACATCAATGAGGCCTACCAGCTCCTCTCCATCAACAAGGAACTCCGCGACCAGCTGAGGAGCGCCTAGTCAGCGTGCTCCACGTCTCTGAGGTCAAACCCCTCTACGTGGATGCCGACGCGGTCCACGACTTCGACCACGTCCTACGCGTGGCCAAACTCGCCGATCGCATCGGCCGTGCAGAGGGCGCCGACCTTGCCGTCGTGCACGCCGCGGCTTTGCTCCACGACCTGGGCCGCGCAGAGGCGCAGGCCATTGGCGCTGACCATGCCCGGGTGGCGGCTCAACGGGGGCGGGCAATTCTCGATGGGAAGCCGCAGGCGGATGTCGAAGCAGTCGTTCACGCCATCGCCTCGCACCGCTTCCGCACCGATCCGATGCCGACCACGATTGAGGCCCAGGTCCTCTTCGACGCCGACAAGCTGGATGCGATCGGCGCGATCGGCGTGGCCCGGGCTTTCGCCTACGGCGGGGCGCACGGACAGCGTCTGTGGGCCTCCATCTCCTCGGTGGATGTGGATGCATGGGATGAGCACGGTGATGAACCGGAAGACCACACCCCCCTTCACGAGTTCGTGGTCAAACTCTCCCGCATCAAGGACCGTCTGTACACGCCCACCGGACGCCAGATCGCTGCCACCCGCCACGAGGCTATGGTAGCTTTCTTCGAGCGTCTCGACCAAGAAGTGCGTGGGGAGGCCTAAGTGCAGCATCGCCACGACAGGGTCTTCGCCTGGGCTAGGCAAGGAGGGACAGGCCTGGCGGCCTTGCTTCTGTTCGTCCTGGCCCTTGAGATGATGAAGGCCGGAGCGGGCGCCCTCGCTCCCCTCCTCCGAGGCCACCTCAACATCCAGCACGCAGCCGACTCCCTTGGGTTGGGCTGGTTACTCGCGTACGTCGTCCTGAGCGGTTCGCCGGCTGCGGCGATCGCCATGGCACTGCTCAGCGCCGATGCTCTCAACCAAATCCAGGCCTTCGCCATGGTCACCGGAAGCCGTATGGGCGCTTCCTTGATCGTCCTCCTCATCGGCTTCATCTACGTGCTGCGCGGTCACGAACGCTGGACCGTGCTCTCGACGGGCGTTCTCTCCCTGCTACTCACCGCGTCCGTCCAGCTGCCGGCCCTCGGGGTCGGGGCGCTTATGCTGAGGGAGGGCTGGTTGGGTACCACGGACTGGCCTTGGTTGGCCCGGATCTCGGTTGGGCTCAACAGCGTGCTCGCGCCATTCGTGGGTCCGATCACAACCATCCTTCCAGACTGGGCTTCCTTCGTCGTCGGTGGGGGGCTCATCACCATCTCCCTCCAGCTCTTCGACAAGGCGCTGCCAGAGCTCCGCTTCGAGAAGGCCGGGCTCCACCGCACGTCGCGCCTGGTCTATCGACCCGCGGTCATGTTCGCGCTCGGGCTGCTCGTCACGGTGCTGACGCTCTCCGTCTCCGTATCCATCGGCATCCTCGTCCCTCTCTCGGCCCGTGGCTACATACGCAGGGAGAACATCATGCCGTACATCCTCGGGGCCAATGTCTCGACGATGATCGACACGCTGGCCGCAGCCATGCTCCTGGGCACTCCTCAGGCGGTCACCGTCGTCATGGCGCACATGTTCAGCGCCATCATCGTCTCCCTGCCCCTCGTGGCGCTTGCCTACGACCCCTATGAGCGACTGATGTCGAATGCGCTCGAATGGACGATGGAGAGTCGCCGCAACTTCGCCCTCTTCACGTCTGCGTTCTTGCTCATTCCCATTGTCCTCATCCTCTCATGAGTCACAGAAGGGGCACTCCGGCTCCCGCGTCGGGGGCATGCAGGCCGGCAGACGCGAAGTGCAGTCGGGTCGAGCCGTTGAAACCAAAAGAACTGGGCCATACGGGCCTCCCAGTCTCAACGTCCGGACAGAACGATTGATCCAATGATGAGAAAGAAGAAAATGCACATACTCCTATACAGCGACGGCTCGGAGGCCGCCAGCCGGGGGCTCACCCTGGGCAAACAGATTGCCAAGGCCACGGCGGACAATGTGGACATCCTGGACGTCGCCAGGCCTGAACGAAACACAGTATCAGAGCAGGAGATTGAAGCGGCCGCCGCCGAGCTGCGGGGGCAAGGCATCGCTGTCACCGTGTATCGGCGTCCGGGGTTCACAGGTCAGCAACTCCTCCGACAGGCAGACGCCGTCGACTACGATCTGATCGTCATTGGAAGCCGCGGACGGCGAGGCCTGAAACGACTCGTGGCAGGGTCCCGGGCCTGCGCAGTTCTTGGCGGGGCCGCAACCTCCGTACTGGTCGTGAAGGGCCGTAGGCGCGACAAGATCGAAACGATTCTCACTTGCTCGGCCGCAGGCCCCGCCAGTGAGGACACCATCCGCTTCGCCGCCCGTCTGGCGCACGCGCTGGGAGCATCCGTCACTATGCTGCACGTGATGTCTCAGGTGGCCCTGGAGGAGAGAGCCCACGGAGCCGATCTCGTGGCGAAGGCCGAAGAGTTGATGGAGCGGGACGCCCGAGAGGGCGTTCACCTGGCCAACATGCTGCAGATCCTGCGCGCAGGGGACGTGGAGGCCGAGGCCGTCGTGCGTCGCGGCCTGGTCGTGGAGGAGATCATAGCCGAGGCCAGGGACGACCAGTTCGACATGATGATCATCGGCGCACACACCACGCCGGACATCGCCGGGCTCTTGTCCAGCGATCTGTCACAGCAGATCATGCTCGCCGTGAATCGCCCGATCCTCATCGTACACCAAGAGTAGTCGTCAACCTGATGTCCTTGCGCTTCGCTGCCCCGTGCCGGGCGGGGCAGTCGGTCGGGGCGGGTGAGCCTTGGGGAATCCCGATCGATCCTCGCTGGAAGCGGGAGTGCGTCCACATCCTTTGCCTCGGTTCGCGCTGTTGCACGCCTCCTCAATGGTGGAGGTGCCTAACGACACCATCAACCAAAGTTTGACAAGCTACAAGCCCGGATGTAGAATGGGCGCCAGACGTGCTACACGAAGCTGACTAGGAGTGAGGAGGTCCCATGGCTGAGACCCAGAGCGCAACTGGTTCGAACCCCGCCGAGGACTTGACAGCAAAGTCGGCCCTGCGCGCCGCTAAGAGCGCCTTCGACATCCATATGGCTCACGAAGGCTTCACCAAGAACACCATGAAGGCCTTCCAATCGGACCTCAATATCTTCACCAGATTCGCCGGTGCCTGGACGGCGGTGGGCGACATCTCCACCGCCGACCTTGAGCGATTCACCGATTGGCTGGTTGAGGATCGCGAGGCCCCGTGCAGCCCCAAATCCCTAGCACGCCGGGTGACGACTCTCAAGGTCTTCTTCGGGTGGCTCTCCGACGTAGACGTCCTGCCCCGCAATCCGGCCGCACCGGTGGTCCACGAGCCGGTTAACACGCCGCTCCCCGACATTCTCACGCCAAGCCAGGTCGAGGACGTGCTCAAGGTAACCGAGGACCTCCGCCAGGCGAAGGATCCGGATGCCCGCCCACATCTCCTGATCTCCCTGCTCCTCCACACCGGTATCAAGAAGGCCGAATGCATGGGCATCACGCTAAATCACATCGACCTGGAAAACACTGCCGCGCCGACCTTGTGGATACGATACGCCAACCCTGAGCGGCGGCACAAAGAAAGACAATTGCGGCTTCCCGCGTGGTGGCCGACGGTTCTGACCGAGTACCGGGCCCAGTACCTACCGGATGAAGCCCTCTTCCCCTGCACGGCCCGCAATCTAGAGTACGTGCTGTCTGGGGTCGCCGACCAGGCCAAACTTGCCCAGGGCATTTCCTTCGAGATGCTTCGTTGGACTTGCGCGGTTCGAGACTATAGAGCCGGGATGAAATCCACGGAGCTCCGTCAAAAACTGGGGCTCTCCAAGGTCACGTGGCGGCAGACGAAGCAGAAGATCGCGCGCTTAGCGGGCCCGTCCTTCAACGTCGCTTGATCATCCCATCGGTGCGAGACCGTACATCGGCGTGAGACCGTACATCGGCGCGAGACCGTACATCGGCGCACGCCGACCTTGAATCTGTGCACCCCACCGCTGTGTCCTGCGCCCTACCCCACTGTTGTATTCTCGCCCCCGGTTCTGCCCTTCCACGGCCGGCGCGCCTGCCGCCACCAGCGCGCCGGATCCGCCTGTCGCCTCGCACCATCAGCCCTTCGCGGAAAACGGTAGTACGAACGTCCTATGTGAACCTATGCCACTTTATGCTATATTATTGTAGCTCATCTCAGCACCGTGTCGCTTGATGCAACTGGAGTCACGTTATGTCAACTGCGCCCATCGACTTGTCGTCGCAGCCCTTTCTCACCCCCCATGAGGTGTCCGAGCTTTTGCAGGTCTCCGTTTATACGGTCCGTCGCTGGATCAAGCAGGGCGAGTTGCCCGCCTACAAGGTCGGCCGCCTCTGGCGCATCAAGAAGGGTGACCTGAACACGTGGCTTGATCAACAGCGACCGTTGGACGAGGGTTAGCCGACCGCATCGGCAGCCCTGGTCGCCCGGACCAGAGTCTGATCTCCAGCCAACGAACGCCTAAGGACGCATATGCTAGCGGCAACTCAGACCCCGACGGCAAACCGAGAGGCAGCCCCCATCCGCGTCGACGTGGGTTATTCGCTCGTCAATCTGGGTAGTACAACCCTCTGGTCCGTGATCAGCGGCTGGCTCCTCTACTTCTACATGCCACCCGATGGTGAGAGCACCCCCCTCGTGCCTGCTGCCCTCTACGGTGCGACGATGCTGGTCGTGCGCGCCGTGAACGCGGTTATCGCGCCTCCCATCGGCCACCTTTCGGACCAGACTCGTAGCCGTTGGGGACGGCGACTCCCCCTCATGGCCGCCTCCGCGCTGCCGATGACCGCCCTCTTCGTCTTCCTTTGGACGCCCCCGGTCCAGCACACATCGCTCTGGAACCTCGCCTACCTGGCCGCCGCCTTCCTGCTCTACAACGTCGCCTATACCTTCAACCAAGTGCCGTATATGGCGCTCCTGCCTGAGCTCGCCGTGACGGACCAGCATCGCGTCCGGATGTCGGCATGGTCCTCGGGTTTCTTCTTGCTCGGCATGATCGTGGGCGGTGCAGCGGGGCCTCTTATCGACCGATTCGGATATCGGTCCACAGCCCTCATCTACGCGATTATCGCCCTCCCGCTCCTCTATCTGCCTTTCTTCGTCCTCCGTGAGCGGCCCGGGCGCCAAGTCGATCCCGGTAAGCAGGCCACGCTGCGCGAAGCCGGGGCAGCCATGCTCCGGAACCGTGCATTCCTGGTTATGACGGCCACGGGGATTCTCTACTGGACTGTGACCACCTTCGTCCAGTCCATCATCCCCTTCGTCGTGACGGAGGTCTGCCATCTGTCAAAGTCGGCCACGTTCTCCTTCTACATCCCCGCCATCCTCGCATCGCTCATCTGCTACCCGGTCGTCACCTGGCTCTCCAATCGGCTCGACAAGAGCACGGTCTTCGCTGGCTCCTTGCTCGCGTCGGCCTGCGTGCTGCCGCTACTCATGGTCGTGGGGGACCGGGTGCCGCTGGGTCTGAAAGCTCAAGGCATCATCTGGATCACCCTCCAATCCGTCGCCATGGCCGGCGTGACGATGCTGCCGCCGGCCTTTGGCGCAGAGATCACGGATCACGACGAAGCGTTGACCGGACAGCGCCGGGAGGGGGCGTATTACGCCACCTGGGGACTCCTCGATCAGGCCATCAACGGCGTGGCATCAGCCGTCTTGCCCCTGATCCTGCTGCTGGGACGGAGCCGGGCCGACCCCCGGGGTCCTCTGGGGGTCCGATTGGTCGGGCCACTGAGCGGCGTGCTTATGCTGGCGGCCTTCCTGATCTTCCGAGAGTACCCATTCCGGCGTACGTCGCCGGGCCAAGGAGGCAATAATGGGAATGCCTGCAAGCCGGATAACTGAGCTTGAGTGGGCCAACTACGCGGCCACGCTTCCTGCCGCAGAGGTGACGCCGGGACTGGATGTCCTTGTGCGCGACGATGTCGTATTGGCTTGGAGCACGGCCTTCCCGACTCCCGACAGCAACCATGCGTGCTTGCTGCGCGCTGCCGCTGGCGAAGCTGACGACCTCATAGACGAGATCACGGGTTTCTTCCGCTCCCGAGATCTGCCGGTGGCCGTCTATCTATCCGAGGCATGCATCCCAAGCGATCTGCCCCGAAGACTCACGGCCCGCGGCTTTCACAAGCAACCGGGCGGCGAGTCGTGGATGGTCCTGGAAAACCTGGCCCAGTTCCAGCTTCCCCCTACCCACCCGGGCATTACGGTCAGACCGATCTCCTCTTCCGAGACACTGACGTTTGCCGAAGTCTTCCTGGGCGCCTTTGGACTTCCTGGACAGTTCGCGCCGGTCCTGGCTCGTCTATTGAGGCCCAGTGTGCCTTTGGCCGGGACCCAGCACTATCTGGCCTTTGCACAGGACCAGCCTATCGGCACGTGCTCCCTTCTCCGCCACGGACACTATGGTATCCTGGGTAGCACCGGGGTCCTATCGGAGCACCGCGGCGGCGGTGGCGCCATAAACCTGGGCATTGCCGCGCTGGCGGAAGCACGCTCCCACGGCGTCGACACAGTCATCCTTCAGACCACGGCTGACACGTGGCTGGAGCGGTTCTTGCGGAGAACCGGATTCGAGCGCGCCTTCACCAGGACTTGCTATCTCCTTCCCGATGACGTCGCTAGTTAAGACTGAGCAGCTGCAGAAGCTCTATCGGACCGGGAACGTGGTCTGCGAGGCTCTCCAAGGCGTCTCGCTGGACATCGCCGCGGGGGAGTTCGTCACCATTATGGGCCACTCCGGAAGTGGGAAGTCGACCCTGCTCCATCTCTTGGGAGGCCTGGATCGTCCGTCCGCTGGTACGGTGGTCGTGGATGGGTACGCTCTCCACACGATGAATGAGACAGACCTGGCCAGGTTCCGCCGGAGAAAGATCGGGTTTGTCTTCCAGTTCTTCAACTTGATCGATAATCTCACCGTTCGGAACAACGTCGAACTACCCGGCCTCTTGACCGGGGGGCTCGGCCGCAGACACACGGCAGCCGTGCACGACCGCTCGCGGGAGCTGCTCAGTCGTCTCGGCATCGCCGATCAGGCCGCCAAACACCCGTGGGAGCTCTCGGGAGGGCAGCAGCAGCGCGTCGCCATCGCCCGGGCCCTGATCAACGAGCCGGCGCTCCTACTGGTGGACGAGCCCACCGGAAATCTAGATAGCGCGAGCAGCCAGACCGTGCTGGACATCCTCGATGCATGCCATGAACGAGGGCAGACGATCTTGTTGGTGACGCACGATCCCCGTGCCGCCGCCCGGGGAGAGAGGGTGCTTTTCCTCCACGACGGGAACATAGTCACGGAGATATTCGAAGAGGACGCCGCCGCCGTCGCCCAGCGGCTGGCGGAGTTGGAGTAGCTTGTGCGCACTAGCATGCTCGGCGCACTCCCTTGAGGGTTAAGGCATGAGCGCCATACTCAGGAAAGCCAAAGCCGACATCGAAAGCCGGCCGCTGATCTCCTTGCTCATCGTCATCACGGTAGCGACCTCTTCGATGCTGCTCACCCTGGCCATAGCCACGCTGATGAACTTGAGCGCGCCCTACGACCGCGTCTTTGAAGACCTGGACGGCGCCCACGTCTGGCTCTATCTCGACCGCAGCCTGGTCGGTGGGCGAGACGTGGAGCGGATCGAGACGCTTCCCCAGGTGACAGCCAGTACCGGCCTTCGTCACTATGTGCTTGCGCGCGCCGAGCTCCGGGGCAATGAGGTACCGGTCGCTCTCCGTGGCCTCCCTGAGGCACGCTCCGGCGTCAATCGACTCCTCATCCGGGAGGGAAGGCAGCCGAGCCCCCACGAGGACGAGTTGCTGGTCAGCACCGATCTTGACGACCTCTACAAGCTCTCCGTCGGGGAGACCCTGGCCGTCAGCCGGTCCGACGGAAAAGCCGTCGAGCTTCCGGTGGTGGGCCTGGCCTACAATCCTACCTGGGACACCTACCGCAGTGACCAGCCTCCCTACGTCTATGTCAGCGAGCAGACTCTGGAGAGCCTCTATCCCGACCGGTCTCGTTGGGGATGGGCCGTCGGGCTGCGCCTCGCGAATCCAGACTCGGTGGACGGTTTCGTGACCCAGGTGGAATCCCTACTGCACAATGACGTGGTAGAGAGCCACACGGACTGGAGGGATGTGAAAGATTCCGCCGTCTTTGGCGCCAGGATGAATTTCATCTTTCTCGGTGCCTTCGGTCTGTTTGCGATTCTGGCCACGGCGTTGGTCGTCGCCAGCAGCGTGGGCTCCATCGTCCTTTCCCAATTCCGGCAGATCGGAATCCTGAAAGCGATTGGTTTCACCAGTCATCAAGTGATCTGGCTCTACCTGGGAGAGTACCTGATCCTGAGCTTGACCGGGGCGCCTTTGGGCCTCATCGCTGGCATCATTCTCTCGCCGTTGCCCCTTAAGAGCGTCGCAGTCTCCCTGAACACCACGTTCCGGCCCGCCTTGGACGGGTTTTTGATCTTGCTCGTAATGACGAGTGTTCCCGCCGTCGTGGTTTCGGCGACGCTGGGGGCCGCATGCCGCGGAGCCCGCGCCAACATCATCAAGTCCATTGCCGTTGGCGCCGAGGCGCCCGAGAAGACAGCCACCTGGGGGGTGGACCTCGCCACCAGGTTGGGCCTCCCGATGGTCTTGGCGATGGGGCTTGACGACGTTGCGGCCAAGCCCCTAAGATCACTCATGACCGGCTTCAACTTGACCTTGGGCGTGATTGGGATCGTCTTCGGCCTGACCCTTAACCAGACCCTGGCGACGTACCGATCCCGGCCCGCCCTCTTGGGCCTGGTCCACGACGCGATGGTGACCCGCAGGGTGACCAGCGACGGTAAGACGAGACATCTCCTGGACAGGGCCGAGCAGGTCCAAGCCTACTATAGCGAGGCCGTTCTGGACGCGGAGACCGCGGTGGGACACTCTTTCCGCGTCCGGGCTGTCGAGGGCGATGTGGATGCCTTCCCCTTTCGGGTCGAGGAAGGGCGGTTCTTTCGACCCGACTCGTACGAGGCCGTGGCTGGGCGGGGCCTCCTGGACTGGCTCGGTATCGATGTAGGGGACGAAGTGACGCTGACCTTCGACGGATACGAACGGAGGCCCGTCACTTGGAAGATCGTCGGCCAGTACCCGGAGCCGACCAACGCAGGCGAGATGTTGATGGTCAGCCTCCCGACCGCGCGCCGATGGGCTAGAGAGGTCGAACCAGACACCTACTTCCTGAAGCTTGCCGACGACCTGCGGACGATCGGATTGAAGCACTACCTCAAGGACAACTCGGCGGACGACCTGAACCTCACACTGACCGGTCAGGCCATCCCTGATGACGTGGTCTACCTCCAGATGGCGATCTTCGTCCTGGCCGCCGTCCTGATTGGGATTGCCCTGATCAACGTGTTCAACACGTCGCTGCTCGCGATGCAGGAGAAGACGCGGGACATAGGGATCCTGAAGACGTTGGGCATGACCCCGGCTCAAGTGACAGCTATGACGAACACCTCGGCTGGCGTTCTTGGTTTGCTCGCAGCACTGCTGGGCGTGCCGCTGGGCTACGCCCTCACGCAGGGACTGCTCGCAAGTCTCTCCCACACGTACGGGTTCGGGACGGTTCACGTGGCCGTTGACGGCCTCCACATCGGGCTTCTCGTTCCGTCGGCCGTGGCCGTCAGCGTGGCCGGCAGTCTCATCCCGGGAAGACGTGCGGCCAAGCTGTCCATCGTGCGTGTGCTGCGCGGCGAGTAGATGATGACCAGGATCCAAGACCGTCAGGTGCAGAGGGTTATCCCGCCGTGCAAAAGGGAAATGCGACCGCGGCATTGCCGATTGCGCCCGCTAGCGACGATTGGGCTGTTGGGGACAGAGGACGGTCAGGTGGTAGGGGAGCGTGATGGAAGGCCTCGCTAAAACCATCCGCGATACCTGGAAGAACTCCAGAGTGTTCCGAATCCTCCTCATCCTGGCCTTCGGCTACGCCATCCTGCGCTTGGCCGTACACGGCGCCTACTTGGCGATGATGCTCTACCCGGACTCCGGGATAATGGGAGGGATGCCTGGGTGGACCGGCGCCGAGGGCGAACCTACAGTCCCGGTCGACCTCCAGATCTACCTGGACGCCGCAGAGCGCTTCCAACAGCGCCAACCTCTCTACACGCGCTCGAGTCGCATAGAGATCTACCAGTATCCCCCTCTATTCGCGCTCGCCTTCATGCCTTTCCTGTACCTGCCGGCCGGCGCTACAGTCCTCATCCATTCGGGTCTGCACATCGCGGCATACGCGCTGCTATACGTTACATGGGACCGAATATTCGGCTTCCTCTCGCTAGTAGGGGCGCGCAGGCAGCTCGCCCGCACGCTGCCCCTCTGGCTGGTCTTCTACCCTTTCTGGAGTGACCTCGGATACCTCAACATCTATGTCATCATGGCGCTCCTGGCCACACTCCTCATCTCGGCCGTCCTCCAGGAGCGGCTCGTCGGCGCCGTCTTGTGGCTTGCTCTCATCCTGCAGATCAAGCCCCATTGGGCTTTTGCCGCAGCGCTCCCGCTCCTGCTGGGCCGTCACCAGTTCTTCATAAGGCTCGTCGCTTACTCGTTCCTTGCTACAGCGGCGCTCGTGGGTGGCGGCATGCTGGCGACCGGGCCGGCCTATGTATGGGATCAGTACAGAGCCCTCGTTCGATTCCTCCCTCATTTGGTCGGGGACTTCCCATGGCGGCCCCCAAGCAGCCCCTTCTTGGGCTACAACCACTCGATCAAACAGATCATCTTCTACTTGTTGGGCGTCAAGCTTAGCACAGCACGCTTGGTCACCGGCATCAAGATAGCCCTCCTCGCACCCCTGGGCCTTGTCGCAGGACGGGTCTGGCTGGGTTCCGAAGGCGCTTCTCCGCGCCACGTACCTCATCGGGCGTTGGATCTGACGTTTGCCCTGTACTTGGGGGTGTTCATCTGGCTCGATATGGTCTGGGAGGCATCGCTGGCTGGCGCAGCTTCTGTCTACCTGATCGGCACGCTCCGAGGAGCGCTGGGCCGCATAGTGGCTTGGGGCGTTTTTGTGCCCTACGCGCTTCTCGACGTGTGGCAACTGCTCAGCGTCGCAGTCTGTGGCATGGATATAGTTGCCCCGGGTCTCTACGTTCTCACCGATCCATCGATCTACGTCCCCCTGACAATGGTACTGATTCTGGGTCTGTACACCCTACTGCTCATGAGACTGTGGCGCTCCGGACCTAGCCTCCCACTGAATCCCTGGAGGACTTCCCCATGAACCTCGATACCTTCCTGAGCCTTCCCACGACAGAGGTGGCTGACCTCGTTCGCCGGGAAGGTCCCCAGGTCTGCGGCTTTCCGATCAACGGGACTCGCCGCTGGTTCATCCTCGAGTACCCTGATCTGGCATCCTCCGGCCTTGGGGAAGAGTACCTGAGGGTCGCGGGGCGGCGACACATCGACTTGTACAGGCTCTTCTTTGACCACGGAATAGACACTCTGTTGACACCGATCCTTGGACCAGATATACTCGACCGCGACCAGCGGTACAGAGACGTCCTTCAGCAGGGATTGGTGTGGTTTGCGCAAGACGCAGATTTCCTGGACTTCTACAACGAGTATGGTGTCCGAGTCTCTGTCTATGGGGACGTGGAAGCCCACTTGCAGGGGACGCCATATAGTGGCGCGTTGAAGGCTTATGAGGAGCTCAAGCTATGGACCGCGGGCCACGGGCGCCATCGGCTCTTTTTCGGCGTATTCGGGCACGATGCGACCGCTGAGGTCGCCCGAATCGCCATACGATTCCAACGGGAGCATGGACGACAACCGACCAAGAACGAGATCGTTGAGTGCTACTACGGTGAATCCATCGAGCCCATTGACCTGTTCATTGGATCCGACCGACCAGCAGTGTACGACATGCCACTACTGACCACCGGCAGTGAGGATCTATACTTCACCGTAAGTCCATCACCTTACCTTGACGCCCGCACACTGCGCACGATTCTGTACGACCACATGGTTACTCGCCGCGTCGGCGACGTGGGCTATGAAGACCTTTCAGCCAGGGACTGGGAAGCGATGGATCACATTTACCGGAGCAACCGCCATAGCGTGCTCGGACTCGGCCGACGCCACGCCAGTGGGGCATTTTGGTATCCAGTGCCCCAGGTCCGCTTGCCTCCATCGGGCATCGACACCCAGGTTGACTGAGACTCCCTATCTCAAGTGCTGCGGTCACCCTGTCCGCCTGTACCGTTAGGAAGAGACCAACGTGAACTACGTCGAAGAGGCAATAGAGCTGGTTGCAGATCTGGACCAACGGATGGGACCCAGTCCGTACGATATCGCCTGGATGGCCCGAGTCCCCTCCGACGGAGACGACGAACCCCGCTGGCCGGAGCTGCTAACTTGGCTCTTGGACAACCAGCATCCGGACGGGAGTTGGGGCGGACAGATCGAGTACTATCACGATCGCATTATTTGCACGACCGCGGCCATAGTCGCTCTGGCAGAGAATGGGACGGGTGTTGCGGCGCAGCACGCTGTGGAGCGCGGCGAGAGCTATCTCTGGCATCATCTCCATAGACTTTGTCTCGATCCGTCGGAGCTGGTGGGTTTCGAGCTTGTCTTTCCCACCCTCCTAGCCCAGGCCCAGGAGTTGGGCCTCGACGTGCCCACGCACGCCTACGGGTACGGAGAGATACAGATGACCAAGCTCCGCTTGATCCCACCCCAGATGCTTTACTCACCCACCATATCAACCGTCTACTCGCTGGAATTCTTGGGAGCATCGGGAGATGTCGCCCAGCTCGAACGTGCCCTCAACGGAATCGGAGCACTTGGGAACTCCCCTGCAACGACCGCGTACTACCTATGGCTCCGCGATGGTGAGGATCCGCGTGCCGAGGCATACTTGGAGACCATTCGATCTGAGCGCGAGCACATCATCCCCGTCTACCCCTTCGGGACCTTCGAAAGAACCTGGGTCCTGAACAACCTGGCCTTCTCGGGTGTGCCCGTCACCGCGTTTGCCGACGACCAGACTTGGTGCGGGCTTCGCGACGAGTTGGGCGATTCGGGCGTCGGGTTCGATGCGACATTTGGAGTATCCGACGGTGACACGACGTCTGTATGCTGTCGACTGGTGACGGAAGCCGGACATTCAGTGGATCCCCGGGTCCTTGCTCAATTTGAGGATAGAGATCGGCGGTTCATCCGGACATACCAGTATGAGCGGAACGCCAGCGTCAGTACAAACGCACACGCGCTGGAGGCTCTCCATCTTATGTCCGAATACCCGGATCGAGAGGTTGTGCGCGAAGAGATTGCATTGATGCTCCTTGATCAACGCGCGTACAACGCCTACTGGACTGACAAGTGGCATACGTCCCCCTACTACGCAACCTCTCACGCGATGGTCGCACTCTTAAGGGAGGGGGAACATCTCGTCCACGCCTGCCAGACGACCATTGACTGGCTGGTGCACACCCAACGCGCCGACGGCTCCTGGGGGTTCTTCGACCGGGGTACCCAGGAGGAGACCGCGTATGCGCTGACCGCGCTCATCCACTATGCGCGCACCCACGACCTACCCGCTGAACCGATCCATCGAGGCGCGACCTACCTGGCACAGGCACACGAAGGCAATAGGCCCTACCCCCCCTTGTGGATCGTGAAATGCTTGTACATGCCCTATGACATCGTCCGTTCCGCCATCCTCGCGGCGCTCGTGCTGTACGAACAGACCTTTGGTCGATCGATCTAACCCGGAAAAATCGTGATGGATCTTGGTGCACTTAGAAGAATCCTCGAAGTCTCCTCAGGCGATCCCGACGACGCCCGGCGCCGACAGCTGCTGAACATCCTCATCCTGGGCCTCGCTGTTCTCACTCTACTCACCATCCTGATCACCGGGGCAGTGACCGCGTCTCGGATGCGGCACCCGGATCCGGCGGTCTTGATGGCCTTTCTCCTGAGCCTCGCTGCCCTAGCAGCGATCGTGCTGGTCTTTGTCATCAACTACCTTTGGTCTGGGCGCATCGCCAGCGCGCTATTCGTCGTCTTGCTAACGGTGATTATCACGATGGCGGATGAGCCGAGCGAAGTCGTGAATGGACGGTCGGTCTTCCTGTTCACGATCCCCATACTCATGGCCAGCGTTCTGGTGAGGCCGTGGGCCGGCTTCACCGCAGCTGGGCTCAGCAGTGCAGTAGTGACCATCATGGCCCTGAGGCTGCCCGGCTACATACCCCCTGCCCCCACCATGCTCGGGTTTTTTGCCTTCGCCCTCATCTCCTGGTTGTCAGCGCGCAGTCTTGAAGATGCCCTCAACGAGCTGCGTGGCATGAACCGCGAGCTCGATCAGCGCGTGGAGAATCGGACGCAGGCCCTCCGCGAGGCAAATGAGGAGTTGGCCCGCGCCAATGAGCGTCTGCGGGAGCTGGACCGCCTCAAGTCCCGTTTCGTCTCTATGGTATCCCACGAACTCCGCACCCCCCTCGGCGCCATCCAGGGCTTTGCCGAGATGATTCGCGCCGGTATCTACGGCCCCCTTTCAGACAAGCAAGACAACGCTCTCCACCGCATCGAGAGGAACACACATCGGCTCCTGAACATCGTCAACGACCTTCTGGACCAGGCGCGTATCGAGGCCGGAGAGCTGTCGATCCATCCCGAGCCCTTTGCTCCGGAGGCCCTTGTTGAGGACCTTGAGACCACAGTGGGTGTGCTGGCCCAGCAGAAGGGACTCGACGTGACGATCACCATTGAAGACGACTTGCCGTGTCCCTTGTACGGAGATAGAGATCGGCTCCATCAAGTCCTGGTGAACCTGACGAACAATGCGATCAAGTTCACCGACGCCGGCGGCATCCACGTCCGTGTCGGTCGTGCCGATGGTGACCGCTCATCTCACTGGGCCATGGAGGTGTCTGATACGGGCCCAGGAATATCCGAGAAAGATCAGGAGATGATCTTCACACCATTCCGCCGTGTCGATGATTCCGTAACCAGAGAACATATGGGCGTCGGCCTGGGTCTGTCCATCGTCAAGCAACTGGTTGAGCTGATGGACGGCGAGGTCACGCTAGAGAGCAAGCTGGGTGAAGGCAGTACCTTCGCCGTCATTCTTCCACTCGGAGACCCACAAAGGAGAGACTCATGAACGATCGATCCGCGATGATCATAGAGGATAACGAGGATCTGGGCATCATCTTCGCCGAGGCCCTTCAAGCTGCAGGCTTTGAGACCAGGCTTGTTCCGGATGGCGAGCGCGCCCTCGCTCAGCTCAAAGAGTCCGTGCCGAGAATCATTATCGTAGACCTTCATCTTCCGCACGTCTCCGGGGAGGCGATCCTCGAGTGGATTCGTAGTGACGAGAGGTTCGACGAGAGCCGGGTGATCATCGCCACCGCCGATCCGCGAATGGCCGATATGTTGAAGGAGAAGGCGGATCTTGTCCTCTTGAAGCCCATCAGCTTCGGACAGCTCCGCGATCTGGCCGCCCGCCTCACGCCCGCTGGCTCGGAGGATTGACCATCGCGCTTCGGTCCTGACAACCCACGCCTCACGCTGCAGGATAGGAGATCGAATTGCGGTAGGTCTCAAGCTGGTCGGACAGGCGCGACGCACACTGGGAGGACACGCTCGCTACCTGCAGCACCTTGACAAGGACCAGCATCGCGGTATAATCCCGTGCGTTGCCGGCCCGCTAGCTCAATTGGAAGAGCAGGGGCCTCTTAAGCCCTTGGTTGCAGGTTCGAGTCCTGCGCGGGTCACTGTAGGGGCACTCATAGGAGTGCCCTTCTTTGTTGTCTGGGTTCGGAATAG
>Ga0180436_10001138_pt1 | contig 26396 bp, 20 predicted proteins | sample SS_ome_2_FD_132434 | JGI IMG/M metagenome (GOLD analysis project Ga0180436, IMG submission 132434) | Hypersaline lake sediment archaeal communities from the Salton Sea, California, USA - SS_3_S_2 metaG | ecosystem: Environmental > Aquatic > Non-marine Saline and Alkaline > Hypersaline >... | reverse complement strand
GCATCATGCCGATGAGGTAGAACTCGCGCTGCTTCTGGTCCTGCAGAACCGAAACGTCTTCCGCCGCGTCCGGGTACTGCGAGATGGCGTCCGGCAGGATGTACGCCGTCGGGTTGAAAATCGTCAGCTTGTATTCCGAGATGGCTGAGTGCAGTTCATCGTACGAGGGAAAATAGCCCTTCAGATCCGTGACGGGGTGGAGGGCGATCGGTTTCAGCCGCTTCGGGAATTCACCGATGCCCTTGCTTCCGTAGTAGTCGATGATATGTTTCCGGCTCCGTGAGATCGTCAGCTCGTCGAGCAGTTTGAAGAACGTGGAGTCAAGGGACTCGAGCAAGCGGTTCACCTTGCGGTCGGGGTTCTTCTTCGGGTCGGCCCACTGCGTAAATTGGGTTTGGGCGTTCTTCATGACCTGAGAAATGCTGGAAACCTGCAATGTCTTCTGGAAAGCCGCGTCCTGGTCCTGTGTGATGAGTAGCAGCTGGTTGCGCAGGTCTTTGAGGCTGTTGTTGACCGGGGTTGCCGAGAGGAGGAGCACCTTTGTATCGACGCCGGTCTGGAGAACACGATCCATCAGGAACTCATAGCGTGTGATCCGGCGGGTGCCGTCCTCGCGCTCCTTTCCGCGGGCGTTGTTGCGGAAATTGTGGGATTCGTCGATCACAACGAGGTCGTAGTTCCCCCAATGGTGCGTGTCGTAGGCTTCTCTGCCGAGGTCAGTGTGCGCGAGCACGGTGTAGGCGAAGCGATCGCCGAGCAGAGGATTGCGCGTGTCGTTCTCGCGGTAGACCTTCCAGTTGTCTTCGAGCTTCTTTGGGCAGAGAACGAGTACCCGGCCGTTGAGGAGTTCGAAGTACTTGATGACGGCAAGGGCCTCGAACGTCTTACCCAAGCCAACGCTGTCGGCGATGATGCAGCCGTTGTGCTTGAGGATCTTGTTGATGGCTCCCTTTACACCGTCCTTCTGAAACTCGTAGAGCATGGTCCAGACGTGGGACTCGAAGAAACCAGTCTTCTCGTCAAGTAGACCTCCGCGCTCTGCTTCGGACAGGAACTCCTCGAAGATGTGGAACAGGGTCTTGAAGTAGACGAACTCGGGTGAGTGGTCCTGGTAGAGCTGGGCCAGGTAGCGCAGGACTTCTGCCTTCACATCTTCGACAAGAGGAGCTTCCCCGTCGCTGCCATCACTGGACCACACTTCATCAAACCAACTCTTGAGGTCGTTGCGATCCCGGTTGTCGTTGACTTCCAAGTTTAACTCGACGTTGTTAGCGGATGCTCCAAGCCCGAGGCCACTCACAGTGAAGTTGGAGCTGCCGATAATGGCTTCTGAAACGCCGTTGTTGTTGAAGTGGTACATCTTGCCGTGAAGGAATCCCGGTTTGATGATGGAGCGTATATCGGTCTTCTTTTCAATCCACGTGGCGCAATCGCGGGCAACGCGTTTCTGCTGTAGCTTGTTGGCAAGCTCCAAAGTATCGTTTTCGATTCGGAAAGCCTTTTTCTCGGTCTTTTCCGGATCAAGGGACTGGATGAAGCGTGGCTCGCCGAACAGAAAGCGCAAATGTTTGATCTTATCGAGTTCCGACCTTAACGCTTCGTAAGCGTAGATTGTGAAATAGGCAGACACGAACGACAGATCGGCGCCAGGACAGGTTTTGGTTCTGATGAAATCGCCTATGTTGCCGCGGCTGTAATTGTCCCAAATCCCGGACGTTTTCATCTGGTCTTCCATGGCTTATCTGATTCTACGCAGCCTCAACACTACAGCAATCGAATTGTGACAACCCACCGGGCTCAATATCCCATGTCCCTCATGAAATCAGGATCGCGGGCGGTCCAGGCCATGTTTCAAGTCGGCCAGAAGCTTTGCAATAATAGCTAAGCCCGTTTTTGATCTGGCCGGCACAAACACTCCGGTATCCGGCGGTTCATAATTCCTGCAGACAAGGATCTGCCGCTTGTCTCGAAGACACTGCACGATCACCGACGGACCTTTATCTTTCCACTCGATGTCGGCCTGAGCCTGGGCGATTAACTTTGTTTCGTAACTGACTTGTTTGCCGCCGATCTTGCGATAATCGACTTGCCATTTGCCGTTCCGCTTTCGGATCGAAAACCTGCCGGGGGTTACCACTTCGCTCTTGCGCCGTTTCGCAGCCTTCATAATACTCCCTCCGATGTCTGGTGTTATCCGAGGCTGCAAAATTGTGACTGGATTGTGACTGGAGCGCAAGAATAAAAATCAGGCAGTTTTGGCGCCTTTTGTAAGCTATTGGTAACAAAGGTGTAATGATGTATTCGGGCGAGTGGCGGAACTGGCAGACGCGCAGGATTTAGGATCCTGTGCCGCAAGGCTTCCGGGTTCAAGTCCCGGCTCGCCCACTCTTTCGCGATGCTCGGCGGAGGGATAAGAAGATGGCCCGGCGGCTGCAGGAAGTACTGAAGCGTATTCCGTTGGGATTGCGTCATGCGGTCTATTCCGTGTCGTTTCTAACGGTCGTTCTGGCTGTCCTGCCGTGGTTGGGATACCGGATGGACTTGCATTTCCCTTGCCTTCACGTCGAGCTGGGATGGTGGCGTCTGCCGGGGGGCGTTCTTTTCCTGGCGTGCATGGCGTCCTATTTGCGCTGTTCTTATGTTCTGACGCATCGCGGCATGGGCGCCTACGTGGAATTCGATCCGCCGAAGGAACTGGTTACAAGCGGACCATACCGTCACGTGCGCAATCCGGTCGCGGCGAGCCTTTTGTGGGCTTCCTTCGGCGAGGTTATTGCCTTGTCGTCGACGGGAGCACTGCTGATCTGGTGCTGCGGCGCCGGCCTGGCCCACCTTCAGGTTACACGACTCGAAGAGCCGTTGCTTGAGAAACGCTTCGGCCGGCAGTACATGCGCTACCGCGAGAGTGTTCCGCGCTGGATACCGAGAATAGTGAAACGACGGCGCGCAAGGTAATGCTGACCCGGATTATTCAGATTTGACGATTAGAAGCATGGCATGGCGGGCAGGGCTCTTCACACTGTGCGTCAGTGTGTCTGAAAGCGTTGCCGCAACCGGAGACAACTTGAAATGAGCGATCGCGCAGGCATCCTGGCCGGGGGCAACTGGATCATCGATCACGTCAAGATCGTCGATGTGTTTCCCGAACAGGACAAGGTTGCTTATATCCTGGACCGGTACAGAGGCACAGGCGGAGCGCCGTATAATGTGCTGGTGGGCCTCGCCAGGCTCGGAGCCCCTTTCCCCCTGGCCGGCGTCGGTCTCGTGGGCGACGACGAAGACGGCAACACGATTCTGGCCGACTGCGAAAAGCACGGCATCGACGCTTCCCGCTTACGCCGCACGGAAGACGCCGATACGTCTTTCACGGATGTCATGACGGTCCGCTCGACGGGCAGGCGGACGTTCTTTCACATGCGCGGCTCCAACAGTTTGCTTTCCGAAGAGCATTTCGATCTCGATACTTCCCACGCTGGAATTCTGCACCTCGGCTATATTCTGCTGCTGGATGCGCTGGACGCCGTCGCGCCGGACGGTACGACGGGAACGGCGAGGGTTCTGAAGCGCGCGCGTGAGTTCGGCTTCAAAACATCCGTCGATATTGTCAGCGAGGACAGCGAGCGTTTCGCGTCGGTGGTCAAGCCGGCGCTGCCGCACACGGACTACCTGATCGTCAACGAGTTCGAAGCTTCGCGCGCGAGCGGCGTCGAGATCGTATCGGGCGGTTCGGTCTGCTTTGCGCGTGCGGCCGAGGCTGCGCGGGCGCTGCTGGATCTGGGCGTCAACGAATGGGTCGTTATTCACTACCCCGCGGGTGCGCTGGCGATGGACAAGCGCGGCGAGATGAAAATGCAGGGCAGCGTGCTGGTTCCCGCGGAACGGATCGCGGGGACCGTCGGCGCCGGGGATGCTTTTGCCGCGGGAATGCTCTTCGGGCTGCACGAAGGCCGCGAGATGCGGGAGTGCCTGCGCATGGCGGTCTGCGCAGCGGCGTCCAGCCTGTCCGATGCCGCCGCCACCGCCGGCATCAAGCCGATGGATGAATGCCTTGAAACCGGCCGCGCACTGGGTTTCCGAGCGCTTCGCACGAACACCCACGAAAAGAAATGACGGCTGTTCATTTCTGACCAGCCGTCATTTCCGAGTCTTCGCAGGGGCCGACAAGCGGCCCCTGTCCGTTAAGCGCTATTTCTTCTTAGCTGCTTTTTTCTTCGTCGCTTTCTTCTTTGTTACTTTCTTCTTCGCTACCTTCTTCTTGGCTACCTTCTTTTTTGCTGCTTTTTTCTTTGCCGCCACGACTCTCACCTCCTTTTTTGCTCGGGATCGATTCCCGAGTTACTTGGCAGGCCGTGATCTATTCCTTCCCTTCTCAAAGAAGGCAGCGGAATCGATGACCAGATTCACCAAGCTAATCACAGCCTCTGTCTGTTGTTTGTCGTGTAGATGAAGGTACGAATCAACCAACGTTTAAAAAAAATTACATTCAAGAATCGAAGTCGTCAACAACTGAATTGAAAAAAATGAAAAAAACTTGTCGTAGGTTGTTGCCGTGTTGACTGCGCATACCGCCCGATGCAAGGAGATTCATGCGCGTGATGTTGACAGCTCAGCCGCCGCGGACTAACTTGGCTCTCATGTTACCGCAGTGGATCATCGAGAAGAAACGCGACGGCGGCGAGTTGAGCAATGAGGAGATCCGCTCTTTCGTCGGCGGCTATTCGCGCGGTGAGATTCCCGACTACCAGATGGCCGCGCTGGCAATGGCAATCTACTTCCGCGGCATGACGGGTGCCGAAGTCGGTTTCTTCACGGGGGCGATGATGCGGTCGGGAGGCGTCGTAGACACTTCGGGCATAGACACGCCGACCGTCGACAAGCACTCCACCGGCGGCGTAGGCGACAAGGTGTCCCTGATACTGGCGCCCCTGGCGGCATGCTGCGGCGTGGCCGTGCCGATGATCTCCGGGCGGGGACTGGGGATTACCGGCGGCACGCTCGACAAACTGGAGTCGATTCGCGGCTACAGGACGGACCTGTCGATCGATGAATTCCTGGAGGTCATCCGCGAATGCGGCTGCTCCATCATTGGGCAGACTTCCGATCTGGCGCCGGCCGACAAGAAGCTGTATGCCCTGCGGGACGTCACGGGAACGGTGCCTTCCATTCCGTTGATTTCGGCCAGCATCATGAGCAAGAAGCTGGCCGAGGGCGCCGCGGGACTCGTGCTCGACGTCAAGTACGGCCGCGGAGCGTTCATGAAGACGCGCGAGGAGGCGCGGGATCTGGCACAGACAATGGTTGAGATCGGGCGGCGCGCGGGACGCGGCATGCGCGCGCTGATCACCGACATGAACCAGCCGCTGGGCCGCGCCGCCGGCAACGCCGTCGAGGTGACCGAGGTAATCGAGACGCTGCGCGGCAACGGTCCGCCGGATCTTGTCGAACTGACACTGGAGTTGACGGCGCACATGCTGATGCTGGGCGGAACGGCCGCCGGCCGCGATGCCGCCCTCCCGCGCCTGCGCGCGTGTCTTGAGTCGGGCGAGGCTCTCGATCGCTTTCGCCGCATGGTGGAGCTTCACGGAGGAGACACTCGGGTTGTCGACGATCCCACGCAACTGCCCGCGGCGACCCGCGCAAGGAACGTACTTTCTCCGGGCGACGGTTACGTCTCGGCGGTTGATGCCGGGCTCATCGGCCGCGCCTGCCTGGTCCTCGGGGCCGGGCGCACCCGCACCGAGGACGGCGTCGACCATGCCGCGGGCATTACCGGGCTCGTGAAAGTCGGCGAGCGCATGCGACGCGGCGAGGTGCTGGCCGCGCTCCATTCGAATCGAGTCGAAGCTATCGCGGAGGCGGAAGCGCTGACGGCCCAGGCGTTCTCCTTCGCGGAAGACAAACCCGCGCGCGCGCCCCTTATCGCCGAGGTGATATCGTGAAGATCGACGCAACGGCGCCGGCCGCGCAATGGTATTCTTTAATGCCATGAACTATGATGCGATATCGTTGCTGAAGGAGGCCCGCGAGGCCATGCGCAACGCGTACAATCCCTATTCGGGGTACGCGGTCGGCGCGGCGCTGCTTGCGGAAGACGGCAAGGTGTTTTGCGGCTGCAATGTCGAAAACGCATCGTACGGGTTAACCGTCTGCGCGGAGCGGTCGGCCGTGTTCGCCGCGGTCGGGGCCGGTTGCCGCCGGTTCCGCGCCATGGCGGTCGTCGCGGGCAACAGCATCCGCCCCTCCCCCTGCGGAGCTTGCCGGCAGGTCCTGGCGGAGTTTGCCGATCCCGGCTTCCCCATCCATGTTGCGCTGGCGGGAGATATCGAAAACTTCCGCACGTTCGAACTGGGGCATCTTCTTCCGGAGACTTTTCGCATGCATGAACTGAAGAATTGACGAAAGGAGCAAGGCATGCCGCTGCTGAAGATACAGACATCAGTGCAGATCGATCCCGCGAAAAGGGAAGCGGTCATGAAGGAGATCAGTGCCTGCGCCGCCGAGGTCACTGGAAAACCTCAAGACTATATCATGGTCTTTCTGGGAACCGGCGACGCCTGCATGGCGGGAACAACGGGCCCCGCCGCGTTTGTCGACGTGCGGGCGATCGGCGGAGTGAACGCAGAGACCAACGGGAATCTTTCACAGCGGCTCTGCGGCCTGATTGAGGCGAATCTTTCGATTCCCGCCGACCGGATCTATATCACGTTTACCGACGTGCCCGCCGCCAACTGGGGCTGGGACAGCAAGACATTCGGGTGACAATGCAGCGGCCGGCGGGGACCATCGTCGGCGGATCGGCATAAGCAATATGGAAATCGACGCACTGAACAGGACTTTTGCAGCCAACCGCGACCGCTACGTCGCCGAGTGGAGGAACTTCGTGCGCTTTCCCAGCGTCAGCGCCGATCCGGCGCACGACGGGGACTGCCGCGCCTGCGCGGCCTGGCTGGCGGACCATCTATCGGCCATGGGGCTGAAAGCGGATCTGCTCGAAACGCAATCCAAACCGGTCGTCTTTGCCGAGCGCGGCGGGGCGCCGGGAGCGCCGACCGTTCTGCTCTACGGGCATTATGACGTGCAGCCAGCCGATCCCGTTGCCGACTGGAAGACGCCGCCGTTCGATGCGGTCCTCAAAGACGGCAGGCTCTACGGGAGGGGCGCTCAGGATAATAAGGGCCAGCTTCTGTATGGACTGAAAGCCATCGAACACCTCATATCCACGGACAGGTTGCGACCGGCAATCAAGATAGTGGTGGAAGGCGAAGAGGAAAGCGGCGGGGATGGACTGAGTGGTTCGCTCGAGGCGTGGCGCGACATGTTGAAGGCGGACATTCTGATGGTCCACGACACAGGGGCAGCCCGGTCGGGCGCACCGGGAATCACGATGGGGCTGCGCGGGATACTGCATCTGGCGGTAAGGGTGAGCGGGCCGGTTTCGGATCTGCACTCAGGCATGCACGGCGGGCTGGCGCCCAATCCCGCGGCCGGAATGGTAAAGCTCCTGGCAGGCCTGCACAATGCCGACGGCAGCATAGCGGTGGAAGGGTATTATGACGGCGTTGAGGAACCCACCCCCAGGGAGCGCGAGCTTGCCGCATCGGACCCTTTTGACGAGGCCGAATACGAACGCGCAACCGGCGTGCCGCCCGTCGGAGGGGAAAATCGTTTCCCGCCGCTGGAAAGGGCGGGGTTCCGCCCGACGATCGAGATCAACGGTATCAACTCGGGCTATGCCGGCAAAGGCATGAAGACGATTATCCCGGCCGGGGCAGATGCCAAGCTGACATCGCGTCTGGTTGCGGGACAGAACCCGTCGCGCTGCCTGAATGCGATAGTGAAGCATCTCGAGAGACACGCCCCGAAAGGACTCCGCCTCGACATACCGGAGAAAGGCACGGCCGGGCCGGGCTTTCGGCTGAATCCCGACTCCGAGCATGTTGCCGCGGCGCGCCGTGTTCTCGAACGCGTTATCGGCCGGCAGGCGGCACTGCTGTGGGACGGCGCGTCGATACCCGTGGTAAGTTCGCTGGCGGAGGCGTCCGGCGCCGAACCCCTGATGGTCGGGTTCGGCCGCGAAGAAGACCGCGTTCACGCGCCGAACGAATCATTTTCGCTGGAGCAGTTCCGCCACGGCTTTCTCTACGTCGCCGCCATGCTGGGCGCAATGTAGCAGACGTCCCGACTCCCCGCGTGGCCGTTAAGCGTCCTCGGCAAAAACGCACCTCACGGTACAGGGGTGTACCTGACGGTACACAATAGCGGCGCCGAAGCCCCACCCTCTCACGGCACACCACTGCAATATCGACTGTTCCCACTCGTTGTATGAGTATCGGCAGCGCATGGCACGTCCAATGCTATGCATACCGGCGGACGTCGATACGAGCTCGTATGACAGGTTGAGAACATCGCAAGTCAAGGAGGTGTAAGATGAAGTGTCGAGTTGTTGTGTTGACTGTTATCATGGCGGCGGTAATGGCGCTGGGCGTTGCCGACGCTCTTGCCCAGCGCACGGCGGATGCGAGTCCGGCGATTGTGAGGCCTTACCCGCGCGTCATGAAATGCGTTGTGGCAGGCCCGCGAGCGGCCCTGGTATTCGAACCTCTGCCGATCGTGCCGGTCGAACCGGCGCCGGAGGATACGGTTCTTAACGACGGCACGGAGCCGGAACCCGAGCCGGTCGGCCGAAGCATCGGCGATGCGTTCAACTTCGCCCGCGAAGATAAGGACGTGACGATGCGTTGGGGGCAGATGCTGGACGTCAAGCTTCACGATCGCATCGAAGGGGTCTGGTACGAGCATGCAAAGGGCTGGCTGGGCACGGTTCTGGTGCTGGATATCAGAAGGCCGGACGTCGACCCGGCAGACGAGTTGACGGACAACGAGGACGGCTGGGTTACGCTGGGCCGGGACGGCGCCTCAGATTTCAGGGCCGGCCCGAGCATCGGCAGGGCGGAATGCATTTCCGTCAGGTTCTACCCGCGCCGGCCGGGCAACTACCTGTTGCGAGCGCGGATCTACACGTATGCCATGCCGTTCGGGCCGGCGTCCGACGGCGCCGACCCTCCGCCGCCGAGCCGGGACGAGATTCGCGAACACGGCAAAATCGCCGCGGACACGGTCTATATAAAGGTTAGCGTTGTCTATCCGACGGTTGACGTTGAGGAACTGCCGGAGCCACCCGAGCAGGGAGAGATCATGCCGCGAGAGGATCTTTCCGGCGTTATCTTGTAGAACAGGCCGCGGGCGGGCGGTTTAGCCGCCCGCCCGGCGGTAGCCCCCCCGGCTTTGACACCGCCGGCGTCGGAACCGGTTTTTGGCTGTTCAGGAAGGCGGGCTGTGGTAGAATGACTCGTGGGTAGATAAGTGATGAAAACGGCTCTCAAAGTGATGTTGGCGGTTCTGCTGATAGCGGTTCTGCTGATAGCGGTTCTGCCGGTGATCCCGGCCGCCGCCGGTGTGCCCGCCGGTCACGATGCGTGGATCGACCAGGCGACGCGCGACGCGGACGCGCTGATTGAGGCCGGCGAAGTCGCGGCCGCCGGCGCACCACCGGTCGCCGATCTTCGCGACATGCTTGTCGAGCGCCTCGAGCAGCAGATCATGGCAGCGGCGCAGACGTCACTGCGCGCGTACGATCGCGAGCGGAGACATGAAGAGTTGCGCCTGAGGATCCGCGACGACATCGATAAGAAACGCAGGCAGACGGTTCCTGCGCAAAGCGGCGATATCCTGGCTTCCGGCGCCGAAGAAGAAACCGACTCCGCCCTTCGTTCCGCGAGCGCCGATTACGAGCGCCGCTCCGTTGATTCCGAATTGGCGGATGGGCCGAGCACCGTTTCCAGGCTGCGGGACGACTTGCGGCCGGCGCTCAGCGCGGCCGGGGATTCGATTTCCTCCGGGACCCGGCTTTCTGACGGCTCGCCGGCTGATGCCGACTTGTTTGTGACCGACCGCGATGCGCGCCCCACCCCGGTCAGACCGGGCCGCACGCTGATACAGCCGGCACCCGACAATACGGACAGTTCCGGCGCCATCGGCTCAGACAAGCCCGACCAGACTACTATCAGGGTACAACCCGACGGCAGCGACAGAAACGTCTTTACGCCGCCGGGCGACATTCGCGCGCCGGGAAGGCGCACTAGATAGTCGCAATGCTTGACATGCGCCATAGGTTTGGCTGGATCGCGGCAGTTGTTTTGTTTGCGGCCGCGGGCGGGGATGTCTCGTACGCGCAGGAAATCTTCAACGAGTCGGTTATCCGCGGCTTCGAGGCGCTGGAGGAGAACCGTTGCCCCGAAGCGCTCGAGCACTTTCTGAAGGCGCACCGGGATAATCCTTTCTCCGCCGCGGTAGAGTGCTATGTGGGACTCGGATACTTCAAGACCGGCGAGTTTGCGCTGGCGCTGGATCGTTACGAGCGCGCGGCCGACCGGGACGAGTCGGTAATAGACTCCGCTTTCATCTTCTACCGCGCAAGCTGCCTGCGCGCTCTGGGCCTTGTGGACGCGGAGCGCAAAGAATGGCGTGAGCTGGCCGAGTGGGACCCGGACAGCAAGTTCGCCGGCGTGGCGCGCGAGGCCCTACGGAAATTTGCCGGACGCCGTCCCGCGCCGGCGCGGTCGCTGCTCGGCGCCGGTCTGAAGCTCTGGGACAACGCTCCTTACGCGGCCGCCGTGTTCTTCCGCGAAGCGCGCGAACGGCAGGACGCCGAATGTTCGGACGAGGCATCGCTGTACCTTGCATCCGCCCTGAACCGCACGGGAAGGTATAACGAGGTCCTCGCTATGGAAGGCGACATTTCCGACCGCGAACTGCGCGGACTCTGGCGCATGCAGCAGGTTCTGGCGCACGTCGGGCTGGAGCAGTGGGACGCCGCCCTGGAAACCCTCGGCCGTATCGAAGATTCGGACATCGTGTCTTCCCAGGCCGGCTACCTGCGCGCTCTCTGCCAGATCCGTGCCGGCGAGCAGGAAAAGGCTCTGGCGGCCATACCGAATCTGGCGCCCCGCATCGAGACCGAACTTATGGACGTCCTGGTCCGGCTGGCGCAGTTCAACGTCGGCGCTAAGGCCAGTGAACGGTGACCCCGTAAGATCGCAGCACGTCGACCTGGCCGGGGTCCGCCAGGGGGTTGCCTGAAAGGTACACCTCATCCCCCGCCCCAAGCCCCCCGTGGCTCGCATTGGCGATCAGCGGAGAAATACCTGTAACGACATTGCCGTCGAGGTAAAGAACCCGAAGGGCCAGCAGCCACTCCAGGGCCACGGTGTCGGAAACCATATTGCCGCCGAGATCAAGCTGCTCGAGGCCGGTCAGGGAGGCAACGGGCGCTATGTCGTCTATGCCATTCGATGCAAGATCCAGGATGCGCAGAGACGTCAGGCCGGCCAGCGGTTCCGCGTCGGTGATTGCGTTATCGTTGAGGTAAAGTTTTTCCAGTGAGGTCAGACCGCCCAGCGCGGTAATGTTGCTGACGCTGTTGCCTCCCAGATCCAGTTCCTCGAGCGCCGTCAGGTTCTGCAGAGGCTCGATACCTCCCAGCCAGTTGTCGTCGGCATACAACCGCACCAGCCCGGTCAGGGCTGCCAACGGGTTGGGATTCATTATGTTGTTAACCCCGACGTCCAGAACGGTAAGCTGCGTCAAATGACTGAGCGGACCGATGTTGACCAGGTCGTTGCCGGGGAGGTACAGCTCGTTCAGCGACTTGAGGGGTGTCAGAGGCATTAGACCGGAAAGCTGGTTGTCGCCCAGGTAAAGCCACGTCAGGTTCGTAAGGCCCGACAGCGGCGTCGCCGACGCAACGGCATTTCGCCCAAGGTTGAGCACCTCCAAATGCTTGAGTTCCGAGAGCGGCGCGATATCGGACAACACCAGATTGCCGTCAAGGTATAGCCACGTCAGGTTCGTAAGGCCCGACAGCGGTGCGATGCCGCCGAGGCTGTTCCACCCCAGGTCGAGCAGTTCGAGGGCGTTAAGGTCCTCTATACCCGCGGCGTTGGTCAGCGAATTGCCCCACGCGTACAGAGCCACAAGCGACTCCGCGTTACTGATTGGACGCAGATCCGCGATCAGGTTGTGCCCCAGGTACAGCCACGTCAGGTTCGTCATTCCGCCCAGGGGAGCGATGTCGGCGATCTTGTTCCAGCCGACGTCAAATGCAGCCAGGCCCGTCAGCCCGGCCAGCGGAGCGACCGATGCAATTGAATTGCCGAGAAGATGCAACTGGGAAAGACCGGTAAGCGCGGCCAGCGGAGCGGCGTCGGAAACGGCGTTATCCCCAAGGTAGAGCCACTCCAGGTTCACGAGGGCGCTCAGCGGCGCGAGGTTGGAAACCTGGTTCTCCCCCAGGTCCAGGATCGTCAGGTTTGTAAGTGCGCCGACAAAACCGGCGTCCGACACTGCCGAATTATCGGCGTACAGCGCCGTCAACCGCGGCATCGCGCCGATGGGCGAGAAGTCGGCAATACGGTTCCAGCCAACGTCCAGCACTTCGAGACCGGTCAGCGCCGGCAGCACGTCGACGTTCGTTACCCGGTTGTCCCCCACGTAAAGGAGGTCCAGGTTGGTCATCCCTCCCAGCGGGGAGATGTCGGAGATAACGTTGGCATCCAGAAAGAGGCGTTTCAAGCCGCCGAGGCCTCCCAGTGCGGAAACGTCCTCCAGGCGGTTCCATCCGAAGTCGAGGTTGGTCAGCGAGGTAAGACCTCCCAGCGGCGCGGCATCGAGAACAAGGTTGTGAGTCAGGTCGAGGGCGCCGAGCCGTCCGCAATACTCCAGGCCGGAGAGATTGACTATGCCGAGCTGCGGGACGATCAGTTCATCCAGGGAATTCAGGTCCGCGTCGTAGATCCTGTTCGTCGGCGCCAGCTTTTCTTCCAGGGCATCAAGTACTGCGCCGCACAGATCGGCATCCGGTATTTCCACCGCCTGCAACCCGAACTTCAAACGGTAGAAAGCGGTGCCGGCGCTCTGCCCGTCGATCTCTATGCTGCCGGTCCAGTTGTTCGAAGACGATCCCACGCAAAGCGATTCGTTAGTCAGCGCATGGAACCGCTCGACGATGAAACGGTTGGTGATGGCATCCCAGTCCAGACGAACCGTTGTGCCTTTGACATTGAAGTTCGTTATCGCCGGCGCAGCCGCCAGCCCGATGCAAGCCGCGAACGTAAGGGCAACGAGCGCCGCATATCCAGCCGGACGTTGTCTGAACCATGATCCCATGCAGACATTATAAGCGCCCCGTCCGCCGGTCTCAACCAATCTCGGCACGCGGCGCCTCATGACGACGCATTCGCCTTGCCGTCTCTCCCATTTTTCGCCTATATTCCCGGCAATGCGGAAGCAGTTGATAATCATCCCGACCTACGACGAGCGGCAGAACTTGGGTCCCATTTCCGAGGCGGTCCTGCGGATCGCTCCGGAGAGTCACATTCTATTCGTCGACGACAACTCCCCGGACGGGACGGGAGATCTTGCCGAGGAACTTCGAAAGTCCGACGACAGGATCAACGTTCTGCACCGTACCGAAAAGTCGGGTCTGGGGCGGGCCTACGTGGCGGGATTCAAATGGGCGCTGGAGAGAGACTACGCGCTTGTCTTCGAAATGGACGCCGATTTTTCGCACGACCCGCGCGAAATACCCATTTTTGTGAAAGCCGCCGAGACCGCCGACCTGGTGCTGGGTTCGCGCTACGTGAACGGCATTCGCATAACAAACTGGCCGTTAAGCCGCCTCCTGTTGAGCAAGGCGGCCGCCAGTTACGTGCGGCTTATCACCGGCATGCCGGTGACCGATCCCACGGGCGGCTACAAGTGCTACAGGCGCGCGGTTCTGCAGGCGATCGACCTGGACTCGATCATGTCCAGCGGATACTCATTCCAGGTCGAAATGAGCCACACCGCATGGATCAAGGGCTTCCGGATAGCGGAAATCCCGATCATTTTTGAAGACCGCCGTTCCGGTTACTCGAAGATGAACACGGCGATCGCGCGCGAAGCTCTGCAGATCGTCTGGAAACTGGCCTTTCGACATCACTTCCGGCGGCGTCCGTACCGTCGCACCGCCGATGACTAAAGCGCGCGACATATTCTTTGCCCTGCGGCCCAGTCAGTGGACCAAGAACGCGGTGGTGCCTGCCGCGCTTTTCTTTGCGTTCGGGGACCGTCACATCGAGTTCGACTTGGCAAGCGGTCTTCTGCGCGTAATCCCCGCCACCGTTCTTTTCTGCGTGGTCTCCAGCGGCGTCTACCTGTTGAATGACGTGCGTGATATCGATAACGACCGCCGGCACCCTTCAAAGAAATACCGGCCGATAGCATCCGGCCGCGTAAGTCTTGCCGCCGCGCTGCGGCTTTCGTTGCTTCTGTTGGCCGGCGGCCTGGCGCTGGCATGGTTGCTCGCGCCGCGTTTTGCAGCCGTCGTCGGCGCGTACGTTGCCTTGCAGATTGCCTACTCGTTTGCACTCAAGCGGGCGGCGCTCGTGGATGTGCTGGTCATTGCCGGAGGCTTCGTGCTGCGGGCGACCGCGGGGGCGGTGGCGGCAGGGGTCGTGATTTCGCCCTGGCTGCTGCTTTGCGCGTTTCTGCTGGCGCTCTTCCTCGCGTTATGCAAGAGACGCCATGAACTGATCCTGCTGGCCGACGCCGGGGCCGACACCCGCGAAAGTCTCGGCGCGTATGACGAACGGCTTCTGGACCAGCTCATCGCCGTCACGGCTTCTTCCACCGTGGTTGCCTACGCCATGTATACCATGTCGCCCCAGACCATCGAAAAATTCGGCGGAGCCGGCCTGGGTTTCACGATACCGTTTGTCCTGTTCGGGATCTTCCGTTACCTTGACCTGGCTTACCGGCACGAGAAGGGCGATCGGCCGGAGAAGATCCTGCTGACGGACGGGCCGATCCTGGTCAATCTCCTGCTTTACGCCGTATGCGCTGTTCTCATTTTCTTATTCGGCCGATGAGGGGTTTCTTGCCTGAAGCGGGCGCGTTGTGATAGGTTGAATATTCACTATGCAGGAATCGGCACAACCGCGGGAGTCTTCCGGCGCTCCTTTTTTACGAAAGTTGGACTGGAGCGCGTTCTGGACGGCATGCGCGCTCTCGTTTGCCGTCTACTTCTTTACGCTGGCGCCAACGGTTACGCTCGAGGACGCCGGCGAACTGGCGGTCGCGGGCGATTATCTCGGGGTCCCGCATCCTCCGGGTTACCCCATCTGGACGATGCTGGTATGGGTCGCCACAAAGATCTTCTCGTTTGTCACCTTTCGCGGCCAACCCAATCCGGCCTGGAGCATAGCTCTCGTTTCAGCCCTGTTCGGCGCGCTGGCCTCCGGCATCACCGCGATGTTGATCTGCCGCTCCGGTTCGGACATCCTGCGCCGCTCGCGGCTGATCTCGCACGATATGGACGGCCATACCGAAGGCGTTATCTGCTGGCTGGGAGGCGTCGTCAGCAGTCTGCTATTCGCTTTCACGCCGATCATGTGGTCGCAGGCCATTATCGTCGAGGTATACAGCCTTAACGCCTTTTTCCTGACCCTGATTCTCCTGTTCATATACATGTGGATCCAGCGCCCGAGCGACCGCACCCTCCTGGCTGCAGCGTTCCTTTTCGGACTGGGCCTGACGAATTACCAGGTCATTCTGCTGGCCGGTCTGGCGCTGGCGATCTGCATCATGCTGCGCGATTTCGAGCTCTTTCGCGATTTCGTCTTTGCGGCGCTGCCCTATGCCGCAATCTACGCGTTGATGAAGCTACCGCTCGTCGCAGACGCCGGGGGTAAGGTCAAGCCGATTCTGCCGGCGATCGCCCACCCCCTTCACGCCACCTGTTATGTCTACATGTTCCTGAATTTCGGATGGATGATCGCCATCTACTTTCTGTTCCCGCGCGGCCGCACCGTGGCGCCGTCGATTCTGTTGGCCCAACTCGGCATCGCTTTCTACGCGTACATGCCTATCGTTTCGGATCTGCGCAATCCGCCCATGAACTGGGGTTACCCCCGCACCTGGGATGGATTCCTTCACGCCATTACGCGCGGGCAGTACGAGAAAATTATTCCCGCGTACATATTCTCACTGCGCTTCATCAGCCAGATCGGAACGTACCTGGCGGACCTGACCATTAACTACCGCTTGCCGGTTGCGCTGATAGGGTTTCTGCCTTTCGCCGCCTGGCACGTCACGATCGGCGGACGCAAGCGCTCGGCGCTGCCGTTAGCGGTTGCTCTCGGGGGCTGCGCCGTCGTGCTGTCGGTGTTCGGCAAGTGGCTGCCGGTTTACAAGCTTCCGGCGCTGGGCGTGATGATCCTCATGGCCGTGGGCGGGCTGACAATCATCGTTGCCAGAATGCGCGCCATTTTGCGGGCGCATCTCGTGGAACCGGCCGCCAGATGGTGGGAACGCCTGACGGCGGTCATCGTGCTGCTTGCTGCAGCGGCGGGTTTCATAATGCTGGTAGCGCGCGACGTGCGCAACGTAACCAAGCCGCTGAGGCTGGCCCAGGCGCCGCTGAAGCCCGAGCAGATCGACAAGATCACGCACGAGTGCCTGGTCATCGCCGGTCTCGTAACAGCGATCCTGGCATTGATTGCGCTGGCCTACTGGCTGACCAGGCAGGAGTGGTTCCACCTTTCCGTCGACGAAGGTTCGCAGCGCTGGATGATGGCGACTTCGATCGCTTTCGTAGCCCTGGGGCTGGGGCTGATTGCCCTGGCGAACATCAAGATGGATGTTCAGGATACTTTCATTCAGCGCGTCAAGTTCATCTCTTCACACGCTTTGTTCGCGTTCTGGATCGGTTACGGCATCATATTCCTGCTCTCGCTTATCGACGGCTGGGCCGGCCGGCATACGGAGGTCAAATGGCTGAGCATCGCCGTCGTAGCGGCACTGCCGCTCGTGCCGATCTACATGAATGCCTACAACAGGGAGCTGATCCGCGTCTACGGCGCGGCGGAACAGAACGGCCACGACTTCGGATGGCAGTTCGGCAACTACCAGCTTCGCGGAGCGGATGCGATCAGCGAAGAACTGGATGCCGACGAGGAACCGCTGCCGAACCCGATGTTCCCTCCCGAGATGACCCGGGACGCGATATTTTATGGCGGGACGGACCCGGGCCGTTTCGTGCCGACCTACATGATCTATTCGGCGCGCGTACGCGAAGACGTCTACCTGATAACCCAGAACGCGCTGGCCGACAATACCTACCTTAATGTGATGCGCGACCTGTACGGAGATCAGATATGGATTCCGGCCCAGCAGGACAGCGCCCTGGCGTTCAGGCGCTACGTCGAGGACGTCCGCTCGGGAAAACGCCAGCCTCACGCCGACCTCAAGATCGAAGACGGCCGGGTTCAGGTCAGCGGCGCCCTGGGGGTGATGGAGATCAACGGCATCCTTGCCGAGATGATCTTCGAGCACAACAACTGGAAGCACGACTTCTATGTCGAAGAGAGTTACGTGATCAAGTGGATGTATCCGTACCTCACACCGCACGGCCTGATAATGAAGATCAACCGCGATACGGGGCAACTGAAAGCAAAAGTGATTCAATCCGACATGGACTTCTGGGACTGGTATACGCGCCGGCTCCACGGCAACCCGAAATTCCTGCGTGATATCGTCGCCAGGAAATCCTTCTCCAAGCTGCGCGGCGCCATTGCGGGACTCTACTCGGACCGCGGCCGGTACGACGAAGCGGAGCTGGCATTCCAGCAGGCTCGCACACTTTACCCGCTCAGCCCCGAGGCAAACTTTCGATTAGTGCAGGAAGTGATGATGCGGCAGCGTCGCTATGATGAGGCCAAGGATCTGATGCGCTATTTCGGCGAACAGGATCCGGCCAATATCCAGGTCTCCAACTTCCTTCGACAGATTGAAAAGATCGAGAATCTGGATAGCCGCATCATCGCGCTGGAAGAAAAGAGGCGCAATGGAATGCTGAATGTCGATCAGGCCCTCGCGCTTGCCGGACTCTACCGCCAGGCCCGCCAGAAGCCCCATTTTGTTGCAGTCATGAAGGGCATCATCGGCACCGAGAATGTGCCGTGGCAGTTACTATTCCAGGCGTCCAGAATGCTTCATGAGGCGAAGGAATACGACCTCATGGGTGAGGCGATCACGACCATGCTGAGCAGAATGCCTGACAAGGGCGACCCCAACATCTACCTGGGGGTGGCCAAGATGTACGCCGACGCCAAGCGTCCCGACGGAATGCTGACGGCCGTCGAAGCTTACCTGAAGCTCCGACCGAACGATTGGAAAGCCTGGCTGGATCTGGCTTCGGTGAATATCGGGCTGAAGAAGCCTGAAGCCGCGAGACGGGCACTGGCGAAAGCCAGAAGTGTCGGAGGTTTTCAGGCCGAGGAAATGATCCGCAAGGACAGGCGGTTTTCAAGTCTGCTGCAGCGCCGCGCATCGGATCCATCGGCGGACAGGATGGACTTGATAAATATTCCGGGCGTCACTCCGCCTTCGTCGCGGTAGCTTTCTTTGGACCGCTGGGCCGAGCCTGTGCCGCCCAACGGGGTAAGCCATGTTCGCGAGCCGCCCCGGCGGCTTGAGTCACGTCAGACTTTCCTGCTCTTCCATCTGCCCAGCAGAAACCAGGCGGCGACCAGCAGGCCATGCACCGTCACGGCACAGGCGATTGCCCACCAGATCCCCTGAGTCGGCGGCTCAAACCTGCGCGAAAGCATCAGCGCCAGGGGAACCTGGAAACCCCAGAGGCTGATAATCGTGAAAATCATCGGCGGAACGGTGTCGCCCGCTCCGATCAGGGCGCGCCCGAGCACAATGGCGACGCCCACGAAAACGTAGAAGAAGGACGTGGTGCGAACGTACGCCGCTCCCGTCGCAATCACCTCCGGATCGGCCGCGAAGAGCCGCATCAGCCCCGGAGCCCAGCCGGCGATTGCCGCCGCGCAAACGATTGTGATGCCTGCATCTATGGCGGCGGCGAGCCAGGCGGCCGCCTGGGCCCGCCACGGCTTGCCGGCGCCGAGGTTCTGCCCCACCATCGTGCCGGCCGCGTTCCCCAGCGCGAACGCCGGCATCAGAAGAATCATATGAAAGCGCAACCCCACCCCGTACGCGGCGACCGCGGCCGTGCCGCACCCCGAAACTATCCTCATCAATACCAGCGCCATCAGACTGCGCGACAGCATCTGGCCCGTTCCGGGAAATCCGATCCTGAGCAGTCGGGCCGCCAGGGCGGGACGCGGCCGCCAGCTTCTCAGATTAACGTGAATCGTCAGTTTGCCGGAACAGAGCACGGCCATCACTGCCAGCGCCGTGACAAGCTGCGCCGTGACCGTCGCCGTCGCCGCGCCCCGGATACCCAGACGGGGCATTCCCAGCAGACCGAAGATCAAAATCGGGTCCAGAACGAGGTTCAGCAGGTTCGCGGCGATCATCGTCAGCATCGGCACAACGGCGTTGCCGGCCGCCTGCAGGATCGTGTTGCCGATGAAAAGCAGAAACACCGTGAAGCTTCCGAGGAACGAGATTTGCAGATAAGCCTCGGCCAGATCCGCAACCTGCGGCGTTGCACCCAGCAGCACGCAGATCCGGCGCGACAGGACGTATCCGGTCAGACCCGTCGCAACGCCGAATACCAGAGCAAGCGCAAGGGACTGCCCGCCCGCCTCAGAAGCCGCCTCGACATTTCCCTCGCCGAAACGGCGCGACACCATTGCCATCGTTCCGGCCGCCATGCCGATGATCAAAGGAAAGAGCAGCATGAGCGTCGTGCCGCTGATGGCCAGAGCCGCTACCGCGCGCGAACCGAGTCTGCCGACCCAGAACAGATCGATAAGCGTTTGAACATTCTGGAGAACCGCGCTGACGAACATGGGACCGGCCAGTCCCAGGATGCCGTGGAGCAGATGCCCGTCCGTCAAGCGATTGTTGCCGTTGCCCGCTTCCGCCATAACCGTGCAACATAGCGCGGCGGACAAGAGCGTAAAAGACAAAAGGAATGCAGGGGCTACGCTATCGCGCCTGCGGCCGCTTCGATCTTCTCGAACGCTTCTTCGCCGGCTCTCATGATCTCGTCGATCTTGAACGGCTTGTTGAAGCACCCCTCGAAACCCGCGTCGGCGAACTGCTCGGGCGTAAACGCGCCGATGAAGGCGCTCAAGGCATATACGTGCGTGTCCGGGTATGTTTGCTTGATCTCACGGCAAAGCGTCATACCGTCCATGCCGGGCATACGGAGATCAAGATAGATGACCTGGATTCTGCAATGCTTCAGTATTTCGAGAGCCTGCTCCCCGCTGGAAGCGGTATGAGGAGTGTAGCCGCGCGCACGGAACACCTGGTCCAGAGCCGTCAGTATCAATTCTTCGTCATCCACCAGCAGAACATCTTTGTCCATGTGCCTTACCCTTTCCTCTTTATTCCCGGCCGCCTGCCCGAAGGTATGCCGTGGTCCACCGCCTCATCTGCGATGCCCCCGCAGACGGTGGAATAAGGTGCGTATTGCACCGAGCCCACCCAAACCATTGTCGCGTAGTATTACGATTGAGCATTGCCGAACGTCAACCATGGTTGGATACGCAAAGACTACGTACGGCGAAATACGCAGTAAGACCGGCCGAGATTACCCGAGGCTGTGCAGGTGTGCCGCCAGGTTAATATTGTTGCCTGACAATCCCAGCTTGTTGCGTATTACGTTGCGGTGAGTTTCCACGGTGCGCAAGGAGATGTGAAGTCGCTCGGAGATCTGCTTGCTCGTCATACCCGACCTGATCATGTTGCTGATTTCGATCTGGCGCAATGTCAGGCATGACATCTCGCCGGCGACGTTCGCGCCGAACTTCGATGTGAGGTCCGCCAGGTTGGTTTCCAGCAGGTCCAGGTCGCTCGCGGCCGGGGTGCCGGCGTTCCGCAGTCTTCGGAGTACCGGCAGCAGGAGCTTGTCGACTACCGCCGAGACCTGCTTCCTGATCTCGACCTTCTCTTCCTCTATCTGGGCAAGAATCTCATGCAGTGCGATGTTCTTGCGCTGCAGCTCTTCCTGGCGCGACTGAAGTTGCCTCGTCGTGTCCTCCAGTTGCAATTCCACCTGCTTGCGTTGCGTGACATCCAGCACGATGCTCTGGATGCGGGAGGGGATCCCGTCCGATCCCGGCAGCACCAGGTTGCGGTCCTCCATGTAGACAATCTCGCCCGATTTCTTTATCAGCCGATAGCTCTGCGAAAACTCCCGCCTTCCTCTCTCGAGAAGAGACGCCACCTCCTTTTCCAACCGCGGAATGTCGTCGGGATGGGTGATCTCGACCCATGACACACGTCCCGAAAGGAAATCGTCCGCGGTGTACCCGAGCACCTGCCGTACGTTCTCGGAGACGAACTCCACCGGCCACACCCCGGGTTCAACGCGCCATACGAATACAAGCGCCGGACTGCGGTTGACGATCGATTGAAGCTGTTGAAGTCTGTCGATCGGCTCCACCTTTACCACAAACACACATTGGAACGTCTACATCCGGAAAGAGGCAAAATCAAGCGCGGAAGTGCAAGAACGCCCTGCGCGGGCGCGGAGAACGCGCGAAATTCTTGCGCGCTGAGCCGTTAATGTGGATCATCTTGTCCGCGGAGGATTGCAGCAATGGCCGATACGGATTCTGATCGACTCAGACAACTGGCCGATTACCGCATGCCGTTCGGCAAATACAAAGGGCGCCGTTTGCTTGAGCTGCCGGAAGAATACCTCTTGTGGTTTCGCAACAGGGGATACCCCAAGGGCAAGCTCGGCGATATGATGGCCAATGCCCTTGAGATCCGTGCTAACGGGCTGGAATACCTGTTTGATCCCTTGCGGGGCAAGTAAAGTCATGGAAGACAGGCCCGGATTCAGAACTCCAGGGGCATCTCGCTCTGCCCGTCTTCGTTAACCGAGGCCGCGTCAAAGCGTTTCTGAAGACTCACGAAGCGGAAGGCGAGGTTGTTGACTACCGTCACAAGACCTCTTCCCGGCTGAATATCGCGCCGGCCGGGATCGCGGCGCGCGGGAAGATCGTTAGAGAGAAGAAGATCGAGTACGCGTACAATCCGCATCTTTCGCCCGCGCTTCGATGCGACGCGACCGGCGGCTCCGACCGTATCGCCGAACTTGTCGCCGCCGCGACAAAACGCGCGCTGACCCAGGAAGAATCCAAACTCCTTCAGGAAGTCTTTCGGAATCACGAGCCATGGCTCGAATGGGCCGGCAAGCTTGAGGAACTCTCCTGCGTTGCTGACCCGGTAGCCCTGCACATGCACGAGCGCGTTTCCACACAGGCTATTTTCCGGGTCGCCAAGCGCGAAGATGTGCAGCGCGATCTGTTCGCCGACCCCCACTCCGCGGAACCGCTCCGATTCCCTCGACTGCCCATCGTTCTACAGCATCGATCCGGGTTTGCCGGAAAGCTTGAAGACGTTGACATCGTCCGCACATCACTACCGCAGCAACCCGAAGCCCTCAGGCTTCTCGCACTCATGGCCGCCACGATCGCCGTTCTGGAAAGCATGCGCCGGGATACCCAGGATCCCCGCCGTGTCCGCCATCTGCATCGCTTTATCAAACGACTGAGAAGAGCCGGCTACGATTTGAAGAATATCCTTTGAAAGAAGCTGTCCATTTGTGGAAAGGAAATACGGTCGCCGATTGGCCGGTATATGCTCCGAGTAACACTTGGGGCACCTCGCAAGTTACCCTTCGATCGGTGCTTCGCCCGTAAACCTTGTCTTCTTTCCGGTCAGGGGGCGCCAGGATTCAGCAGACGGCAGTATTTGGGAGATAGGCACTACTTCCCCATCGGCACGTCGAAGTGGTTCTCCTTCTCAACGATGGTCGCGAAGATCTCGCCGAGCACGTCCCAGGAGTCGAGATTGATGTGCGAGCCGACGCCCTGGAGACCGCGCCCTCCACGGGCGGCCGTATCGGCGTTGATCCTGCCCTGCGCCAGCATGGCGTCATATACGAGCTGCCACTGGTACCAAGCGGTGTGCATCGGATATTCCTTGCGCATGATCACGTCGTCGTACGCCTTGCCCCACTTGGTGTGCTTCGCGCCGTACCAACGGCCCTTCGCACCGAACACGGCCCCGGTGTCGTACCCGCCGAACTGCTTTATGCCGTTCTCGCGCATCGCCGCCAGGCGAACGTTGCGCTCATCCAGCGCGCGCTTCGCCGCGTCCACCCGCGCCTGCAGATACTGGTCCGGCGTGTACTTCACGGGGTTCGAGTAGTACTTGAGCAGCCCCTCGTACCCCCCGCGCTTGTGCTCCAGCAGTGCCCGGCGGACCTGGCACAACGCATTGCCGCGCGACGTATGCGTCACCCCTCCCATGCGGAAGGGGGCCGACAGCGGACGGCCCGCACGGGCCTGTTCGGCCCAGACCTTCAAGTTACCCCGTGCTGGCCCGTTGTGGATCAGCCCGCCGTACTTCTGCTTCATCTCCGGAGTCACCGGGTACCAGGCATGGATACCGTAGCTGAGGCATCGTCCCCAGTTCGACCCGTCCGGCAATATGCCGTCCGGCCAGCCGGGGCGGTAGTACAGCCTGCCCCACCTGGGATCGGCGTTTGCTTTGGAGATGTCTTCCCAGGCCTTGAGCTGCCAGGGCTCCAGCTCCTTCCGCCGCACCGTTTCGTGCCACGCGTAGGCCTTCTTGAGGAGTTCCATGTGCTTCTCGTTGCCGTCCATCAGGTAGAGCCAGATCAGAAGCGGCCCCACCGAGCGCGGCAGCGCCTTCGGATTGGGCACCTCGAACTCGTACTGCCGCGCCCGGACCGGCCTGCCGGCGTCGTCGTACTGCTCGGCCCAGCCGACAACGTCGCCCTTGCCCAGGTTCGTCTTCTCGATGAACGGACCCAGTTTGTGGATATTGGCGACGTACTTCTTGTCGCCCGTCAGGTGGTACATCAGCACCATCATCCGCAGCGGCGCCGTGGTCGCGGCGTCGTTGTGCGACATGCCATTGACGATCCCGCTGCCGGCCGCTCTCGGCCACTGGTCCGGCCAGCCTCCGCTCGATCGCTGCACCGGGAGCAGGCAGTCCGCAAACCTCTTCGCCGACTCGAGGTAATTCTTGTCCTCCGAAAACTTGTACGCGTACAGGATCGTTCGCATCGGGCCCGTCTGCCATCCGTCCTGGATGCGCCAGATGCCGTCCCTCATCCTGTAAGGCCCCTGCGGATACTGGGCCTTCACAAAGATGTCGGCCCTTTTCAGGCCAGCCTTCAGGTACTTCTCGTCGCCCCAGATCTCGTAAGCCCGCAGCAGCAGCGCGGTGCCGGCCTCCAGGGGCCATTTTGACGCCTTGGTGTAGACTGACCAGTCCTTCTTCCAGTCCGATTCCCAGCCGGGTTGCTTCAGGGGAGACGACACCACCTTGTCGAGCCATGCGCGAACGTCCGCTTCGCACTGGTTCACCAGATGCATGTCGATCTTGGCGAGCAGCGCCTCGAGCTCCTTCTCTTTGGCCTCGCGCTGCTCGTCGGTCAGCTCCCCGTAGGTCGCCGTCTCGCCGCCGAAGATGCGCGTCTTCTCCTCCCACGACAGCCCCTCGTCGCTCAGGGCCTCGTAGGACAGGTCCTTGTAGTGGCCGATCTCCTTGTCGAAGACCAGCGGCGCTGCCTTGGCCGGCATGGCGGATGCAAGACATCCCGCTGCGATCAGCGCCGGGACGGCACGAAGAAGTGATGTGCTCTTTGTGCTATCGCTCATGTTGTTCGTCTCCTCTTGTCACTGGTTGTTGACTTCCTTATCCTTATGCCAGTGCGGCTGCTATCATGTTCGACCCGTAGGGGTGCTTCACAACATAACGCCCCGGCATCCGTGCGACAACCCCTTTCCCCGAAGAACACTGCGGCTTGCCCCCCCCCACTGGATAAAGGAGCAAAACAACACTTTGAGGCGTCAACGGGTGGTTCTCCTCCGAACAGTGTTGAAAGATTCCGAGTAACCGGCAAGGCATGGCACCGCTATCACTTGCGTGGTTCACTCTCGTTCGGCTCTTCTATCTCTCGGGCACTAGCCTCAATTGCGATGGGGAGTCTGTTATCGTTAGATCGGGTATCGTCACGATGCCGTTCGCGTCGGTTTGCACTTTTCCAGATTGCAGTACTGTCCCATCACGTGTCATGTTCCAATCAAACTTTGCACCCTTGGCAACGGGAAATGTTTGCACGCGCCTCAGAGTGAGGTCTGTGGTGGCAAGCTGAGGGGGCTTGATGGATGTCCCGAGTTCTGCCATTCTGACCAGACGTAACTCCATCACCAACTCCTTCTCTGTGTCTGCAAGATTCTTCCACCTGAAGTATCCGTTGATCTGACCTTTCTGGTCGGGTGCAGTCTTGTTTATGAAACCGGGATAGCGATTATCCGTTGAGGCCCGAGTGAATACCGGATAGGCTTCGTTCTTGCGAATGGTGAGCCAGGGGAATTTATGGACAGCGGGGTTGGCTGCGCTAACGTCAGCGCGGTGGCCGAAGAGTCCCCACGCAAAGAAGAGAGGATATTTGTTGTTTTCGCAGTAGGACAGAAGTCTCTCCTGTCCCTTGGCCCATCTGTCAATATGGGATGAGCAGTTAAACAATGGAGGCGGGTCCGGGTGCTTTCCGTTACTCATGCGGAATTCCATATGTTCAACACCAGCGGGCACCGCCACGGAAATAGCGGCAAAGATATCTCCCCTGCATAAGCCAATACCAAGGCAGCCACTGCCGCCCATCGAAATGCCACTGAGATATATCCGATTACGATCGGCATTGTACTTTTTGACCACCCATTCGATTGTAGCCAATACACGTGCCTCTGTCGGGCTGAGCCTATCTTTGCAGAAATCGGGATTTCTCTCTATCTGATGATATCCCCACCACCAGTCACGGCCCTGGTTCTTCCTGCAATCAAGATATAGGACATGGCTAGCCTCGTCGCTGTAGTAGTGAAACCAATCGTGATGCTTGAATGCTTCTGTCAGAACCGCATCCCCACTATGCCCGGCGGAATGGAGCACGACGCGCAGAGGAGCATTCTTAAGCTTAGATTTCGCTGGCACCACATAGAAGTAGTCCTCTTGAGCATCTTCGTACCCCCACAGCTCATTGCTTTCATGTTCGTAACGGATAACCCGCCGCTCTTCAATAGTGAGTTCGCTGGTTACTTGGGGTTCAGGCAGCTCCACAGATTCCTGGGCTGACGTATTACCAAACGTCGTGAGAGCCCCATACGCTAATAGCGAGAATATGAGAATATGTAAGCATTTTGTTGTTCTCTTTGCGAGTAGGCAGGGGCCTCCTATGACTTTAGGACGAGGTTTGTTTTCTCCGTTGCCGCCTGCTTTCGCGGCGGTGCCACAATATTTCTTCCTGATCATAGTTGTACCCCTACCCCTCT
>Ga0180436_10001137_pt1 | contig 26404 bp, 20 predicted proteins | sample SS_ome_2_FD_132434 | JGI IMG/M metagenome (GOLD analysis project Ga0180436, IMG submission 132434) | Hypersaline lake sediment archaeal communities from the Salton Sea, California, USA - SS_3_S_2 metaG | ecosystem: Environmental > Aquatic > Non-marine Saline and Alkaline > Hypersaline >... | reverse complement strand
CCGAGTTCCTGCACTTCGCCTGCACCTCCGAGGACATCAACAACCTTGCCTACGCCCTGATGGCGAAAGACGCGCAGGAGATGGTGCTGTCACCCGCCATGCAGCGCATCGAGCATGCGCTCGAAGCGCTGGCGCAAGCCAATGCCGACATGGCGATGCTCTCCCGCACGCATGGACAAACGGCTTCACCGACGACCCTGGGCAAAGAAATGGCCAACGTGCTGGCGCGCCTGCGGCGGCAAACCCGCCTGATCGGCCGGCAGGACTACCTCGGCAAGATCAACGGCGCTGTCGGTAATTTCAACGCACACCTGAGCGTTTACCCTGACGTCGACTGGCCTGCCTTATCACGTGATTTCGTGGAGTCGCTGGGCCTCGAGTGGAACCCCTTCACCACCCAGATCGAACCGCACGACTGGATGGCCGAACTGTTCCATGCACAATGCCGCTACCACACGGTCCTGATCGATTTCTGCCGGGACATCTGGGCCTACATCTCGATCGGCTATTTCCGCCAGAAACCGGTCGAGGGCGAAGTCGGTTCGTCAACGATGCCGCACAAGGTCAACCCGATCGATTTTGAAAACGCCGAGGGTAACCTGGGGGTCGCCAACGCACTGCTCGAACACCTGGCCGCCAAGCTGCCGCTTTCCCGCTGGCAGCGCGACCTGACCGATTCCACCGTCCTGCGCGCCATGGGCACAGCCTGGGGACACGCTGTGGTTGCATTCGCGTCCCTGTCAAAAGGCCTGTCCAAGCTGGAAGTGCATGAAGAACGCCTGGCCGCGGACCTGGATGCCAGCTGGGAAGTGCTGGCGGAACCCATCCAGACCATGATGCGCCGCTACGGCATCAAAAACCCCTACGAACAGCTCAAGGCGCTGACCCGCGGAAAAGCGATCGGCCCGGATGAATTGACCCGGTTCGTCCACAGCCTTGACCTTCCCGAGGAAGCCAGGCGGCGCCTGCTGGAACTGCGGCCCGGCAACTACACCGGCAACGCGGCCGAGATGGCCCGGTCAGCGGGCCAGCAGGAACAATGATGCTGCCCCCGGGAATGCCTGGCAGCGAGGAATTTCTGCGTGATTACTGGCAGAAAAAGCCCCTGCTGATCCGCCGGGCATTGCCGGATTTCAGCCCGGAACTGGACGCGGACGACATCGCCGGCCTGGCCTGTGACGAACTCGCTGAAAGCCGGCTCGTGCGCGGCGGCTTTCCCGAACACGACTGGAGCCTGCAATACGGTCCTTTCGACGAGGAAACCCTGAGGTCCCTACCCGCAGAGCGCTGGACCCTGCTGGTGCAGGACGTCGAGAAACACTACCCGCCGCTGCAGGCGCTCTTGGCGCATTTCGACTTTCTCCCAAGCTGGCGCATCGACGACCTGATGGTCAGCGTGGCGGCCCCGGGGGGCTCGGTGGGGCCGCACGTCGACCAATACGACGTGTTCCTGCTGCAGGCCGCCGGAAAGCGGCTCTGGCAGATCGCCGAAGACGCGGACACCGCGCTTTTGCCGGATACCGAGCTCAACGTGCTTGAATCGTTCGAACCAGAACAGGAATGGATCCTTGAGCCGGGCGACATGCTCTACCTGCCTCCCGGCGTACCCCATCACGGGGTCGCCCTGGACAGCGGCATGACCTGGTCGTTCGGCATGCGGGCTCCCAGCACGTCCGACGTGCTGCTCGGGCTGGGCGAATGGCTGGCGGACATGCGCAGCGAGGGGCGGAGATACTCGGACCCGGACCTGGAAACGGGCGAGGGGGCCGAGGTCAGCGCCGCGGCAATCGACCGCTTCGCGGCCATGCTGCACGCCTGCGCCGATGACCGGAATGAATTCAGCGAGTTCCTGGGCTGCTTTCTGTCGGGCTACCGTCTGGCACACACGCCGGCCGCTCCCGAACGCCCGATTTCGCCTGAAACCATCGCATCCTTGCTGGCGCAGAACGGTGTGCTGCGGCAACATCCCTGGACCCGGCTGATCTGGACGGCCGGCGAGCCCGGGCAAGCGAGGCTGTTCGCTGCGGGGCAGGCCTATTGCTGCAGCCGCGGCTTCGCGGCCAGGGTCTGCGAACCTGCGCGGCTGGAAAGCGAGGCCCCGGCGCTGGCGGCCGAAGACCCGGCCCTGCTGGCCGCATTGCTGAACAGCGGGCACCTGTACCTGGAGACGTCGTCATGAAAAAGCTATCGTTGATGGACCTGGCCTTTTTCGTGGCCGAAACGGAGGACAGCCCGAAGCACGTCGCAGGCCTGATGCGCTGCAAGAAACCCGCCGGCAGTCCCGCCAATTACTGCGAAACGCTGATCAAAACCGCGCTCGAGTCAGTTGACGTGGCGCCGCCTTTCGACCAGATCATCCATTTCATCAGCCCCCTGGGACCGCACTGGAGCACCTGCCGGCATTTCGCCTACGAAAACCACGTGTTCTACCACCACGAAGGCCGGGCCATCAGCTGGGAGGAAGCCAAGGAGAAAGTCTCCCTGCTGCACGAACCCATGCTCGACCGCAGCCGCCCGCTGTGGGAATTTCACCTGATCGACGGGATCCGCGGTGGAAAGTTCGCCCTGTACTTCAAGTTGCACCACTCCTATGCCGACGGCATGACCATGACGTCCTGGATGGACAAGGGCTTCGCCAGATCGCAAGACGATCTCGCGTTCATACCGCCCTGGGCCATCAACCCCAAGCGCCAGCGCAGGCAGGGGAAGCGCCAGTTGCCCAAACCGGGAAAGGTGCTTTGCGGCCTGGCCGACCTGGCGAAACAGCAGGCCCGTTCGGCGGGCGGCATCATGAAGCTCACCGCCCAGCAGGCCATCGAGCGCGCCGGGCTGACCCACGATGCGGTATCTCTGCTGTTCAATACACCGGCCGACACGCCGATGACCGGCAGCGCCCGCTCCGGCCGGGCCATAGCCACCTCGGGCATCTCGATGAAACGCGTCTACGACCTGTGCGATGCGACCTGTTCGACACTGAACCACGTCGCGCTTTCCTGCATCGACGGGGCGGTACACAGCTACCTGGCCAAGAACGGTATCGTGCTCGACCACCCGATATCGATCCAGATGCCGGTCAACCTCAGGAACGGCCAGGACGGAAACTCCGGCAACCGTCTCGGCATCACCGTCGTCGACCTCGCTCATCCCGGGCTTTCACCCTACCGCCGCTTAAGGGAAATAGGCTTCAAGCTGCAGAACGTCAAGTACCAGGTAGCCGGCATTCCCGCGGTTGCTTTCGAACAGTTCACGTTCCTGGCGGGCAGCATCAGCGAGGCCATCAGCAAACTGGGCCTGACCGACCTGTTGCCCACCAACGGGCACGCCGTCGTCTCGAATCTGCCCGGACCGAATGATCCGCGCTACGTCTTTGGAAGCCGCGTCGAGCGCATGTACCCGATCAGTACGCTGTCGCCGGGGCTGCGCCTCAATATCACGATGTTCAGCTACGACGGAATCCTGCACTTCGGCCTCGTTGCGACGCGGGACCTGGAAGACCTGCAATCGCTGGCGGACCAGGTCGTGGCAGAGTTCAACGAACTCGACCGCTCGGTGCGTCACCGCCGAACCAAATCCTGAACGGATAGGGCGGGCCATTAAGAGCAGCGGCGCTTATCCGTATCCCAAACCGGCAGCGATGCAAGCAGCAAAAATGTGAATTTAATGCGATTTTCATGCATGTTTTCAGTGATTTCACAGCCTGCGGTGCGGTATAATGCGCAACCTTTGAATGGGACGCGGCACACCGCACCATGAAGCGACAAAGCCTGAAAGAGCAGATAAAAACCTCTCACCTTTCCGGCGGCAACGCCGCCTGGATCGAAACCTGGTACGAAGACTGGCTATCCGACCCCGACAGCGTACCGCCTGAATGGGCGAAGACGTTCCAGCGGTTGGCCGCAGAAGGCGAACTTTCCCGCGGGCAACTCGCGGTGCGGGAAGCGCTCCGCCAGCGCGGGCAGCTTGCTGCCGTTCCGGCCGGCGATACGTCCTACTCGGACTACAAGGAAGCGGCGGTCGTCAAGCTGATCACGGCATACCGCATCCGCGGTCACGAGGCTGCAAAGCTCGACCCGCTCGGCCGCGAACATTATCAGGTACCACCCGACCTCGACCCGGCTTTCCACGGTCTCGACGCTTCCGACATGGACCGGGAATTCGACACCGGCGCCCTGTTCGCACCGGACCGCATGAAACTGCGCGACATCATCGCGCTGTGTCAGCGCGTCTACACGGGCAGCATCGGTTCCGAGATCGTGCACATCACCGATACCGCCAAGCGCCGCTGGATCGAGGAACGGCTCGAGACCGGGGGCGGAGCCTACGCGGTCACGGACGAGGAACGACTGCGGATCCTCGGCAAACTCACCGCCGCGGAAGGCCTGGAGAAATACCTGCACACGCGATACGTGGGCCAGAAGCGTTTTTCGCTGGAAGGAGGCGACAGCCTGATCCCCCTGCTGCACGAGACGATGCTGCACTCGGGTTCCCGCGGTATCCAGGAAGTGGTGATCGGCATGGCGCATCGCGGTCGCCTGAACGTGCTGGTGAATATTCTCGGCAAGTCGCCGGCCATGTTGTTCGACGAGTTCGAAGGCAAGTCCAGCAACGATCCGCTGCGCTCGGGCGACGTCAAGTATCACCTGGGTTACGCATCCGACATCATGACGCCGGGCGGCCCGCTGCACATGGCGCTGGCGTTCAACCCGTCACACCTGGAGATCGTCGACCCCGTCGTTCTCGGTTCGGCGCGGGCGCGCCAGAAGCGGCGCGGCGACGCCAACAACGAAAAAGTGATGCCCATCCTGATTCACGGAGACGCCGCCTTCGCCGGCCAGGGCGTGGTGATGGAACTGTTCCAGATGTCCGAAACGCGCGGATTTGGCGTCGGTGGCACAATTCACATCGTCGTCAACAACCAGGTGGGCTTCACGACCAGTCGGCGCGAGGACATGCGCTCGACCCTTTATTGCACGACCGTTGCGAAAATGGTTCACGCGCCGATTTTCCACGTTAACGCGGACGACCCGGAAGCCGTGCACCACGCGATGAAAATCGCCTGCGATTTTCGCATCCGCTACAAGCGAGACGTCGTTATCGACCTGTTCTGCTACCGCCGGCACGGGCACAACGAGGCCGACGAGCCCGCGGCCACGCAGCCGCTGATGTACCGCAAGATCCGCGGCATGGACACCACCCGCCGCCGCTATGCGGACCAGTTGATCGAACGCGGCCTGGTTGACGAAAAGACCGTGCAGGCGATGATGGACGAGTACCGCGCCAAGCTGGATCGCGGCGAACAGGTGGCGGACGTCAATACCGAACCGCGCAGCAACCAGTTCGCGGCCAACTGGCATCAATACGATCACATCGACAAGCCCTGGGACATGGAAACATCCATTCCCCTGGAAAAAGTGCAGGAACTGTCCGCGAAACTGCTGGAGCTGCCCGCAGGCTTCAAACTGCACGGGCGCGTCGCGCGCATCATGAAAGACCGTGCCGCCATGGCGGCCGGGGAACAACCGCTGGACTGGGGGTTTGCAGAAAACCTGGCCTACGCCTCGCTGATCGACCAGGGCAAAAATCTGCGCCTGGTCGGACAGGATTCCGGCCGTGGAACCTTTTTCCATCGCCACGCCGTGCTGCACGACCAGGAAACGGCGGAAGAGTACGTGCCCCTCAAAACCATCCGGCCGGAAGCGCGGGTCAAGGTGATCGACTCCCTGTTGTCGGAAGAAGCCGTGCTCGCCTTTGAATACGGCTTCGCCACGGCCGCGCCCGAAACCCTGAACATCTGGGAAGCACAGTTCGGTGACTTCGCGAACGGAGCCCAGGTCGTGATCGACCAGTTCATCGCTTCCGGGGAGGCCAAGTGGGGGCGGCTGTGCGGCCTGACGCTGCTGCTGCCCCACGGTTACGAAGGCCAGGGTCCCGAGCATTCCAGCGCCCGGCTCGAACGTTTCATGCAGCTGTGCGCCAACCACAATATCCAGGTCTGCATGCCGTCCACGCCCGGCCAGATGTTCCACCTGCTGAGGAGGCAGATGCTGCAGCCGACCCGCAAGCCGCTGATCGTGATGACGCCCAAGAGCCTGCTGCGCAGCAAGTCCGCGACTTCGGTCATGGACGTGCTGACCAAGGGCGGCTTCCAGCGCGTGATCGGTGACCGCGGCCCCGGCGACCCGCAAGAAATAGAGCGCGTCGTATTCTGCGCAGGCAAGATTTACTACGATCTCGCCGAGAAACGGGACTCCGAAAATGTCCGCTCAGTGGCCGTGATGCGCGCCGAGCAGCTCTACCCCTTCCCCGAAGAGGAGCTGCGCGGTTTCGTCAACGAATTCCCGAACGCGACAGAGGTCGTCTGGTGCCAGGAAGAACCGCAGAACCAGGGCGCCTGGTATCAGATCCGGCACCACCTGCAGGCCTGCATCTCAAAACAGCATGAACTGAAATACGTGGGACGCCCGCATTCGGCCTCGCCGGCCGTCGGCTCCTATGTCGTACACGTCGAAGAACAGAAGGCGCTGGTGAACGAAGCCATACTGCCTTCGACAGACTGAACCATCCACGGAATAAAAGACGATGACCATTGAAGTAAAAGTGCCCGTACTGCCCGAATCGGTTGAAGACGCGACCATCGCCACCTGGCACCGCAAACCCGGCGACACGATCCGGCGCGACGAGAACCTCGTCGACCTGGAAACGGACAAGGTCGTACTCGAAGTCCCGGCACCGGCCGACGGCAAGGTGCTCGAACTGCGCGTAGAAGAAGGAGACACGGTATACAGCGACGACGTGATCGCGGTGATCGAAGAAGGCGAAGTCCCGGCTGAAACCGCGGCGCCGGCAGAAGAGGAAGCAGAGACCGAGTCGCAGGAAAGCGCGAAAGCCGCTTCGAAACCAGCCGGCGATCCGCGCCCCAGCCCGTCGGCACGCCGCGTGGCTGCCGAGGAAGACATCGACCCGTCGGCAGTGAAGGGAACCGGGCGCGGCGGACGCGTGACCAAGCCCGACGTCATGAATTTCCTGCAGGGCAGTGGTCCGCGGCGCGAGGAACGCGTCAAGATGACGCGCCTGCGCAGCCGGATCGCGGAACGCATGAAGGAAGCTCAGAACACCGCGGCCATCCTGACCACCTTCCAGGAAGTCGACCTGAAGGCCGTGATGGACCTGCGCCGCCGGCACCAGGACGAATTTACCGCCAAGCACGGCATCAAGCTGGGCCTGATGTCGTTCTTCGTGAAGGCCTGCACCGACGCGCTGCGCAAGTTCCCGGTCGTCAACGCTTCCGTCGAGGGCGACGAGATCGTTTACCACGACTACCAGGATATCGGCATCGCGGTATCGACCGAGCGCGGCCTGCTGGTTCCGATCATCCGCAATGCCGAGAACCTGGGCCTGGCGGCGATCGAGATGGCCATCGCCGACTTCGCCGAAAAGGCGCGAGAAGGAACGATTTCGCTGGACGAACTGCAGGGCGGCACGTTTTCGATCACCAACGGGGGTGTTTTCGGCTCGCTGATGTCCACACCGCTGCTCAACCCGCCGCAGAGCGCGATCCTCGGCATGCACACCATCAAGCAGCGCCCGGTGGTCATCGACGGCGAGATCGAAGTCCGCCCGATGATGTACCTGGCCATGAGCTACGACCACCGCCTGATCGACGGCAAGGACTCCGTGCAGTTCCTGGTCGCCGTTAAGAACGCGCTGGAGGATCCGGCCAGATTGTTGCTGGGGTTGTAAGCTGAGAGAACGGCGCAAGTCGTCAGGAAGTCCCGGATAGTTGCTCCGCAAATTCCGGGTTGACGACGCAAGATTAAATGGAACAATGACATGAGTGAAAAATACGACGTTATCGTTATCGGCGGTGGCCCCGGCGGCTACGTGGCGGCCATTCGCGCGGCCCAGCTCGGGCTGAAGACCGCCTGCATCGACAAGTTCACCGGTAAGGACGGAAAGCCTGCGCCCGGCGGCACCTGCCTTAACGTGGGCTGTATCCCTTCCAAGTCGCTGCTGGATTCCAGCAAGCACTATCACCACCTGCAAAATGACTACAAGGAACACGGCATCAGCGCGTCAAAGGTGACAATGGACGTGCCGACGATGATCGCGCGCAAAGACGGCGTGGTGAAAAAGCTGACCGGCGGCGTACTGCAGCTGCTCAAGGCGAACCAGGTCACCTTTTTTCACGGCACCGGGCAGCTCGGCGCTGGCCGCACGGTGACGGTGACCCCTGCCGATGGCGGTGAGGCAAAGGAGCTATCGGCCGACAACGTGATCCTGGCTTCCGGGTCCGTGCCGATCCAGATTCCGAACGTCACCTGCGACGGAGAGCACATCGTCGACAACGTGGGTGCGCTGGATTTCGATGCCGTGCCGAAAACCCTGGGCGTTATCGGCGCCGGAGTGATCGGCCTGGAACTCGGCTCGGTGTGGAGCCGGCTGGGTTCAAAAGTCACGCTTCTCGAGGCGCTGCCGGACTTCCTCGCCATGACCGACGCGGACATTGCCAGGCAGGCGGCGCGGATTTTCAAGCGACAGAAACTCGATATTCACCTGGGCGCTTTCGTGCAGGGTGCAGAAGTGAAGAAAGGCAAGGTCCACGTCTCCGTGGAGATCAAGGGCAAGGCCGAAGAAATGGTCTTTGACCGCCTGCTGGTCAGCGTCGGCCGCAAGGCTTACACCGAGGCTCTTCTCGCGGGGGACTCCGGCGTGCAGTTGGACGACCGCGGCCGGATCGAGGTGGACGACCTGTCCCGGACCAGCGCACCGGGCGTCTGGGCCATCGGAGATGCCGTTCGCGGGCCGATGCTCGCGCACAAGGCTTCCGAGGAAGGCGTGGCCGTGGCGGAACTGATCGCCGGCAAACACGCCGAGATACATTTCGACACCGTACCCTGGGTGATCTACACCGACCCCGAGATCGCCTGGGTGGGCCGGACCGAGCAGCAGTTGAAGGAGCAGGACGTGCCCTACAAGGCGGGATCGTTTCCCTTCGCCGCGAACGGCCGTGCGCTGGCCGGCGGAAACGGCGACGGACTGGTCAAGATGCTCGCCCACGAGGAGACCGACGAAATTCTCGGTGTGCACATCATCGGCGCCAACGCGTCCGAACTGATCGCCGAGTGCGTCGTGGCCATGGAATTCCAGGGCTGCAGCGAGGACATCGCGCGTATCGTCCATGCGCATCCCACGCTCTCCGAAGCCGTGCACGAAGCCGCACTGCATCTCGACTCGAGAGCGATCCACCGCGCCAACTGATGAACACCATGAGCGAAATACCCGAGATATTCCGCGCTTTTCGTATTCACAACGACGCCGACGGCTACCGCTCCGGCATCGAGGCCGCCCGCATCGAGGACCTGAGCGAGGGCAACGTGACCATTCGCGTGGAATGGTCGGGCATCAATTACAAGGACGCCCTGGCCGCTACCGGAAAGGGCAAGATTCTCAAACGTTACCCGCTTTGCGGAGGCATCGACGCCGCCGGCACGGTGGTGGCGTCGTCCAGCGGTCAATTCAAGCCCGGTGACCGCGTGCTGGCCAACGGCAGCGGCCTCTCCGAGAGCCGCGACGGTGGCTTCAGCGAATACCTGCGGCTTCCGGAGGACATCGTCGTCGCCCTTCCCGACGGACTGACCGCACGCGAGGCCATGGGCATCGGAACGGCCGGTTTCTCCGCCGCGATGAGTCTCTGGCGCATGGAACAGAACGGCCAGCGACCCGAAATGGGTCCCGTCGTCGTCACCGGCGCCAGCGGCGGGCTGGGCGCCATCGCCATCGATCTGCTTACGCAAGCCGGTTACGAAGCGCATGCGATCACCGGCAAGGTTGACCGTTTCGACTGGCTCGAATCGCTGGGCGCGAAGCAGTGTGTTTCGAGGCACGACCTGCACTGGGGCCAGGCCCCCCTCGAGAAAGCCTCCTGGGCCGGGTGCATCGACACGGTCGGCGGCGGCATGCTGTCCGGCGTATCCCGCGTGATTCGCCCCTGGGGCAATATCGCCGTCTGCGGCATGGCGGGCGGGCACGCGTTGAACACCACGGTATTTCCGCTGATCCTGCGCGGTGTCAGCCTGCTCGGTGTCAGTTCCGCGAACTGCGATATCGAAACCCGCAGGATGCTCTGGAACCGCCTGGGTGCAGACTGGAAACCGGCCCACCTGGACCGCATCGTCAGCGAGGAGGTCAGCCTGGATGAAATGGGGCCCGTTTTTGACCGTCTGATGGAAGGCAAGGCCCACGGCAGGACCGTGGTTCGCGTATCGGAGGATGACTGAGCATGGCAATTCAGACCGGAGACCGGATTCCGGACGCGCGTGTCGCAACGATGGTGGACGGGCAACCGGCCACGCTTGATACCGGCGAGATTTTCGCCGGCAAAACGGTGCTGCTTTTCGGCGTACCGGGTGCATTTACGCCCACCTGTTCCGCCCGTCACCTGCCCGGCTATATCGAACAGTTCGAGGCCCTGCGCGCGCACGGAATCGACATCGTCGCCTGCCTTTCGGTGAATGACGCCTACGTGATGGGCGCATGGTCCGCCAGCGCCGGCGCCGAAAACATCCTGATGCTTGCCGACGGCAACGCCGACTTCACCCGTGCCCTGGGCCTGGACATCGACTCCAGTGCGTTCTGCATGGGTGTGCGCGCCAGGAGATTTGCCCTCGTGGCGAAAAACGGGGTCGTCACGGACCTGTTCGTCGAGGAACCCGGCGACTTTCGCGTCAGCAGCGCTGAAAACGTGCTCGCCAAACTCGAGTCGCACTGACATCCGTCATGTCGTCTCTCACGGGGCGACGGCAATAATCGGATTTTACCGTTAGCAACGGAGATACTCATGCAAGACTACCCCCATCGTTACAAGGCTTCTGCACAGGGCGGCAGCGAAGGCATCATCGACACGGGCAGCCCGGGCCTGGTATCCATTCCGGCCATGCCCCCGGCGGAGTTCGGCGGACCCGGTGACAAGTGGTCGCCTGAAACGATGCTGGTCGCATCGGTGGCAAACTGCTTTATCCTGACGTTCCGGGCGGTTGCGCGCGCTTCGAAATTCGACTGGAATTCACTCACCGTGGAAGTGGATGGCGTGCTGGACCGCATCGAACGCCAGACCCAGTTCACCGAGTTCCATATCGACGTCACACTGCACCTGCCCTCCGGCGCCGATGCCCAGAAAGCGCACCGCCTGTGCGAAAAATCCGAGCAGATCTGCCTGGTCACGAACTCACTGACCGGCAAGAAGATCCTGAACGTATCGGTCGTGCACGAAAGCTGAATTCAAACGAAGGACCTGCACATGACTATCCGCATGAAAAGCTTGCTGCTCCCGGCCGTCGTCGCGGCCGTCCTGTATCCCGCGCAGACGCAACGGGCCGTGGCCGGTGAGTCGCCGGCGGCCGATGCACAGACCGACAGGGCCGTCTCAGCCGTCCAGGCGTACGGCAAGGCGCTGAAAAGCGAACTGGTTGCGGCCATGGAGAGCGGCGGCCCGCTGGCCGCGATCGAGGTCTGCCACACCGAGGCCCCGGCCATTGCCAGGAGGGTATCCGCCGACCAGGGCCTGACCGTCACGCGCGTGAGCCTGAAGAACCGCAACCCGGATGCCGCGCCGAACGAGTGGCAGAAAGAAGTGCTGCTGTCCTTCGAGGAACGCGCAGGCAGCGGCGAGGATCCCGCGACCCTTGCCTGGCACGATACCGCGGAATCCGCCGACGGCGAGGAATACCGCTTTATGAAGGCCATTCCTGCCGACGGCGTCTGCCTGGCCTGCCACGGCGCGGCGCTGGCGCCGGAAGTCAAAGCCAAGCTCGCTGAGCTGTACCCGGAAGACAAAGCGACCGGCTATGCCTTGGGCGATATCCGCGGAGCCTTTGTCGTGACGCAGAAGGTCGACTAATAAATCGGGGCCGGATACGTATTTCCAGTGAAACATCTATCCGGCCCCGAATTCTGGCCCCGAATTCTGGCCCCGATTTTTACTCCGTTTCCGGAATCTCGTCTTCTTCGCTGTCCGGCTCGATGCGCTCCAGGCCGACCAGTTTTTCACCCTCGCGCAAGCGGATCAGCGTAACGCCCTGGGTATTGCGGCCCAGGTTCGAGATCTCGGAAACACCGGTACGCACCAGCGTGCCGCCGTTTGAAATCAGCATGATGTCATCTTCTTCCGATGCCTGAATGGCGGAGACGAGCGCGCCGTTCCGCTCCGAAGTCTGGATTCCGATCACACCCTGGCCGCCGCGTCCCTGGCGCGGATGGTCATCGACCGGCGTGCGCTTGCCGAAACCGTTTTCGGTAACCGTGAGGATTTCTCCGCCGACGATATCCAGCATGGACACGACCTGCTGGTCCCCGGCCAGGCGGATACCGATCACGCCGCGTGCGACACGGCCCATCGGTCGAACGTCCGTCTCGGCGAAGCGAATGCATTTGCCGGAACTCGCAAACAGCATGATGTCCTTGCCGCCGTCCGTGAGCGTGACGTTGACCAGTTCGTCGTCCTCGCCCAGGTCGATCGCCCAGATTCCGACCGCGCGCGGCCGGGAGTAATCGGACAGGGGCGTCTTCTTGACGATTCCCTTGCGCGTGGCGAAAAAGACAAAGAGGTCATCCGGAAAATCTCTTACCGGCAGCACCGCGTTTACCCGCTCTTCCTTTTCAAGCGGCAGCAGGTTTACGATCGGCTTGCCGCGGCTGATGTGACTGGCCTGCGGCAACTGGTAAACCTTCAGCCAATGGACCCGCCCGCGGCTGGTGAAGCACAGCAGCGTATCGTGCGTATTGGCGACGAACAGCTTCTCGATAAAATCGTCATCCTTGGTCTTTGCCGCCGCCCTGCCCGCTCCGCCGCGGCGCTGGGCTCGGTAGCGGTCCAGCTGCTGCGACTTGGCGTAGCCGGCGTGCGACAGGGTGACCACGACGTTTTCCTCGGTGATCAGGTCTTCCAGACTCAGGTCGAGGCGCGTTTGCAGGATTTCGGTGCGTCGCTCGTCGCCGTACTGATCGCGAATCTCGGTCAGTTCCCCGCGAATCACTTCCATCAGTTTCTGCGGGTCCGAAAGAATGTCCAGTAATTCCTTGATAAGGGACAGGATTTCCCCATACTCCCCGGTCAACTTTTCCTGCTCCAACCCGGTGAGGCGGTGCAGGCGCATGTTCAGAATCTCCTGGGCCTGCGGCGGCGACAGGCGATATCCGTCTTCAAAGAGTCCGTAGGAATCTTCGAGTTCTTCGGGCCGCGAGGTCTCTGCCCCGCCTTGCCCCAGCATCGCAGCCACGACGCCAGGCGCCCAGGAACGCGCCAGCAGGCCTTCCTTGGCCTCGGCGGGTGTCAGCGAGGCCTTGATCAGGTCGAACACCTCGTCGAGGTTTGCCAGCGCCACGGTCAGGCCTTCCAGCAGGTGCGCCCGGTTGCGCGCCCTGCGCAGGTCGAACAGGGTGCGGCGCGTGACCACTTCTCGCCGATGGGCGACGAACGCATCGAGCACCTGGCGCAGGTTCAACAGCTTCGGCTGACCGTGTTTCAGGGCAACCATGTTGATTCCGAACACGCTCTGCATGGACGTGTGCTTGTACAGGTTGTTCAGCACGACTTCGGGCACTTCGCCGCGGCGCAATTCGATGACGACGCGCATGCCGTCCTTGTCCGACTCGTCGCGCAGCTCGGTTATGCCTTCGAGTTTCTTTTCCTTGACCAGTTCTGCGATTTTTTCCAGCAGCCGGGCCTTGTTCACCTGGTAAGGAAGTTCGTTGACGATGATGGACTGCTTGCCGCTGGACTCGTTCGTTTCGATCACGCAGCGCGCCCGGACATAGATGCGGCCGCGCCCGGTGTGATAAGCCTCGTGAATACCCTGCGCGCCATTGATAATCCCGGCCGTCGGAAAATCCGGCCCCGGCAGGTATTGCATCAGGTCATCGACCGTGAGCTCCGGGTCTTCGATCAGGGCGAGGGTCGCGTTGATGACTTCGACCAGGTTGTGCGGCGGAATATTGGTCGCCATGCCGACCGCGATGCCCGCCGAGCCGTTGACCAGCAGGTTCGGCACCCGTGTGGGCATGACCTGGGGTTCCTGCTCCGTTTCGTCGTAGTTGGGAACGAAATCAACGGTTTCCCTGTCGAGGTCGGACAGCAACTCGTGCGCCAGGCGCGACATGCGCACCTCGGTGTAGCGCATCGCCGCGGGAGCGTCGCCATCGACCGAACCGAAGTTGCCCTGCCCGTCGACCAGCATGTAGCGCATCGCGAACGGCTGCGCCATTCTGACGATGGTGTCGTATACGGCGGTGTCGCCGTGCGGATGGTACTTACCGATCACGTCACCGACCACGCGGGCCGACTTCTTGTAAGCCTTGTTCCAGTCGTTTCCAAGCACGTTCATCGCGTACAGAACACGGCGATGAACCGGCTTCAGGCCGTCGCGAACATCTGGTAATGCACGCCCGACGATGACGCTCATCGCGTAGTCCAGGTAGGACTTCCGCATCTCGTCTTCGAGGTTGACGTTCAGAATTTCTTTGGCGAGCTCTGCCATACTAGAATCCTTCTCCGGAATATCTTTTATATTGTTGTTTTTTAATTGTTATGTTTTGGGCTGTTCCGGAAGAATGATGATCCGGAAAACGCGACCCGACAAGCATGGAATTATACCATATTTCCGATAGTTACGGACGGATTGGCGGGCTTGTCGAAGCGCCTCGAAGCACGGGACTGGCGATGTCCGGAATGCACCAGTATCATTCCGGTCTTCGACCTCTTTCGGCAGCGGATACAACACATGAAAAGACCAGCGCTACACTTCCTGTTCAATGCTCTTCTCGCCGTGATGTTCACGCTGCCCGTGCAGGCGCTGGCGCAGGACGAAACGCAGCAGGAGGCTCCGCTGCGCGCGGTCATGGCAACCAGCATGGGCGAAATCCAGCTCGAACTCCTTCCCGAAAAAGCTCCGCTGACCGTCGAGAACTTCGTCTCCTATGCCGAAGAGGGTTTTTACGACGGCACGATTTTTCACCGCGTGATCGCGGATTTCATGATCCAGGGCGGCGGTTTTACGCCGGAACTGCAGAAAAAGAGCACGCGCGAGCCCATCCAGAACGAAGCCAATAACGGGCTTTCCAACCGCCGGGGAACAATCGCGATGGCGCGGCTGCCCACACCCCACTCCGCCACCGCGCAGTTTTTTATCAATGTCGAAACCAACATGCGGCTGGATTACCAGGATCGCGACAACTGGGGTTACGCAGTCTTTGGGCAGGTCGTGTCCGGCATGGACGTGGTCGATCGAATTCGCGCCGTACCGACCCATACCGTCAAGGGGCGTCGTGACGTTCCGGTCGAACCGGTCGTGATCGAAAGCGTCACGATCGTGCGCGAGTGAATCCGCGGCCGGCACGATGAGTACGCTGTTCATTTCCGATCTGCACCTTGAGGACGCGCGCCCGCAGACCACCGAGTGGCTGATGGCCTTCCTAGAAGGCCCGGCGCGCTCAGCGCAGGCCCTGTACATACTCGGGGACCTGTTCGAATACTGGATCGGCGACGACGCGGTATCGAAAGCGGCTCTCAGCGTCGCAGCCGCGACGTCCGCTCTGGCCGGACAGGGCTTGCCGATCGGTTTTCAGCACGGCAACCGCGACTTTCTGCTGGGCGCGGATTACGCCGCCCGCGCCGGCTTGCGCTTGCTGCCCGAAAGCATTGTCGTCGACCTGTACGGCAGGCCCACGCTACTGCTGCACGGTGACAGCCTGTGTACCGACGACATCGAGTACCAGGCGTTCAGGGCGCAGTCACGCGATCCCGCCTGGCAGGCGAGCATCCTGGCCATGACGGTGGAGCAGCGCACCGAAATGGCGCGGAACATGCGTGATGCCAGTCGGCAGCACAAGGGCGCCGTCGAGATGGCCATCATGGACGTCAACGAGCAAGCCGTTCGGCAGGCATTCATCGAGCACGGCGTGGAACGGATGATCCACGGGCATACGCACCGGCCGGCGGTTCACGAACACGGTTTACCCGGCGGCGGAACTGGCACGCGCATCGTGCTCGCCGACTGGTACGATCACGCAAGCTACCTTGAAGTGACCGCGGACGGCGCGGCCAGCCGGACCATCTAGGGCCGCGTCACGCGCCCTGGGCGCCGCCCTCGAGGGCCGCCATCTCTTCTTTCGTGAAACCGGCACGGTAGCGGGCTTCCAGGTTGAAGGGGCCGCGCGGAAGCCCGGAATAGTAGCGCCGCAGCAACTCCAGGAAGGTCTTCACCGGGTCCCGCCCCTCGAGTGCGCAGCAGTGACGAAACCAGCGCGTGCCGATCTCCACGTGCCTGACTTCCTCGTCGAGAATGACCTCGAGGGCCGCCACGGTCCTGTCGTCACCGGCGGCTGAGAGCCGCTCGATCATGCCCGGGGTGACATCGAGGCCGCGGGCCTCCAGCACGCGGGGCACCAGCGCCATGCGTTCCAGGCAGCTGCCCGCGGTTTTTTTCGCCATCTCCCACAGGCCGTTATGCGCCGGAAAATCGCCGTACGCGTATCCCATTTCCGTCAGGCGGTTCGAGAGCAGCCGAAAGTGGCGCGCTTCGTCGGCGGCCACCGAGAGCCAGTCGAGATGATAATCGGGCGGCATGTCCCGAAAACGGTAAACCGCGTCCAGCGCCAGGTTGATGGCGTTGAATTCGATGTGCGCAATGGCGTGCACCAGGGCCGCCCGGCCCGCCGCGCTGCCGAGGCGACGGCGCGGAACGCGCGACGGATCCACCAGTTCCGGCCGCCCGGGGCGCCCCGGTTCGGAAATCGCTTTCGGCCCGCCGCCCGTTTCGCGTTCGAGAAGGCCGGCGTCCGCGGACCCGGCAAACGCCAGGACCGCGTCACATTTTTCAGCGGGATCACAAACGGCGAGGCAGCGGCCGGCCGTTGCGTAGAACCCGGCCCCTGAAACCGCCTCCCCGTGCACGACTCAGAGGCGCGCGATAAGCGAGTCCGCGAATCCGGAGGTGGACACCTCGGTCGCGCCTTCCATCTGGCGTGCGAAGTCGTAGGTCACGATACCGGCGCCGACGGTCTTCTCGAATGCCGCGTTGATCAGCGCGGACACTTCGCGCCAACCGATGTAATCGAACATCATGCAGCCGGAGAACATCAGCGAACTCGGATTGACTTTGTCCAGGTTTGCATACTTGGGCGCGGTGCCGTGGGTCGCCTCGAAGACGGCGATATGATCCGCCATGTTGGCGCCCGGAGCGATACCCATGCCGCCGACTTCGGCAGCCAGCGCATCGGACAGGTAATCCCCGTTCAGGTTCATCGTGGCCAGCACGTCGAATTCGGCTGGGCGCAGCTGCATGAGCTGAAAGGTAATGTCCGCGATGCGATCCTTGATTACGATCTTGCCCTCGGGCTGGACACCGTCGTATTTCTCCCACAGTTCGTCTTCACTGATGGTCACGTCACCGAATTCTTCGCGGGCCAGCTCGTAACCCCAGTTGCGGAAGGCGCCCTCGGTGAACTTCATGATGTTGCCCTTGTGCACCAGCGTGACGTTGCTGCGGTCGTTGTCGATCGCGTACTGGATCGCCTTGCGCACCAGTCGCTTGGAACCGAACGGCGAAATGGGCTTGATGCCGAGGCCGGCGTCTTCGAAAAAGTCGACGCCCATCTCTTCGCGCAGGAATTTCGCCAGCTTTTTGTTTTCATCCGTACCCGACTGGTACTCGATACCGCTGTACACGTCCTCGGTGTTTTCGCGGAAAATCACCACGTCAACCTCTTCCGGGTGTTTCATCGGCGAAGGGACGCCGTTGAAATAGGTCACCGGGCGCACGCAGGCGTAGAGGTCGAGTTCCTGCCGCAGCGACACGTTCAGGGAGCGGAAACCGCCGCCTACCGGAGTCGTCAGCGGACCCTTGATCGCGACGGTCAGTTCCTTGACCGCATCCAGGGTCTCGGCCGGGAAATAGTCACCGTCATAAATGCCGGCGGCTTTTTCACCGAGAAAGAGTTCCGCCCAGTGAACCTTGCGCTTTCCGCCGTACGCTTTTTCGACGGCGGCGTTCCAGACGCGCATCGCTGCAGCCGTGATATCCGGGCCGATACCGTCGCCTTCAATGAAGCCGAGAATCGGGTGGTCGGGGACGACCATGCGGTTGTCGACGATGGAAATTTTCTCTCCGGTTTCGGGAATCTTGATGTGGCGATAACTCATGTTTGGGGTTCCTTGAGCTTGAGCAATGAAATTGACCGCGCATTATACAGCGAGAACAGCGAGCCTGCTCGCCGGGCGGGACGGAATGAAGATCAATGCACAGCTAAAGTCATCCGTGTCATTTCATGACGAATCGGGAACACTGTTCCCCTTCGTCTTGCCCAGGATGGTTGCTGGTCCTCGGTGCATCCGCGCCGGGGACGCTCAAGCATATCCCTATGGCGCTTCGGGAAAAACATCCTGTTTTTCAGACCCCGGCACGGATGCACCGAAGCCCGGCTGTCTCCCAGCCAATTCAGGCATCACTGCCCGAGCAGCTTGCGGAAGTGCTTGACGTACTGTGCGCCCTGCTCGGACCATGAATAGTCCATCTGCATGGCGTTGTTCACAGCCTGCTTCCAGCCGCGTTTATTGGCGTAAAGACCGAGCGCCGTTTCCATCGCCCAGCGCAATCCGTTGGCGTCGAAATCATGGAAGACGACGCCGGTGCCCTGCCCGGTTTTTGCATCGAAGTGCTGCACTGAGTCGGCCAACCCGCCGGTGGCGCGCACCAGGGGCACGGTGCCGTAGCGCAGGCTGTACATCTGGTTCAGGCCGCAGGGTTCGTAGCGCGAAGGCATCATGAAGATATCCGCTCCGGCCTCGATACGGTGCGCGAGCGGATTGTTGAACCCGCAGTAAAAGCCGACACGGCCGGGAAACTCGCGCAGCAGCCACTCGAAAAACTGTTCGTGCCCGTATTCTCCGCTGCCCAGTACCGCGAGCGAAAAATCCCTCGCGCGCATCAGGTCCGGGACCACCTGCTGAACCAGTTCGATGCCTTTCTGGTAGGTCAGGCGCGTGATCATGCCGAAAAGCGGTCGGTCGAAGACGTACTCGAGCCCCATTTCCTCCATCAGGGCTCGCTTGTTTTTCTCTTTGCCCGCCAATCTGCGGGCCGAGTAATTGTGCTGGATGTGCGGGTCGGTTTCCGGGTTCCACTCGTCGTAGTCGACGCCGTTGAGTATGCCTGCCAGCGAGCCGTGCCGCTGTCGCAGGCTGTTTTCCAGGCCCATGCCGTATTCCGGATCCATGATTTCCCGGGCGTATGTCGGACTGACGGTCGTCAGAAGGTCGGCATGCATGACGCCGGTGCGCATGAAATTGACGCGGCCGTAATACAGTTCCTCGGCGTCAAAAACATCGGTGGAACCTTCCATCCCGATGTCGCCGAGCACATGGTTTCCGAATACGCCCTGGTAACCGATGTTATGGATTGTCAGCACGGTTTTTGTTTTTTTGAACAGTTCGTCCCAGGCGTAAAGCGTTTTGAGGTAGGCCGGCACCAGCGCGGTATGCCAGTCGTGCACGTGGAAAATGTCCGGCGCGAAATTCAGGCGCTGGCACATTTCGATGGACGCACGCGACAGCAGCGTGAACCGGACATGCTCGTCGTAACCGCCGTAGAGTCGTCCGCCGTGAAACAGATCGGGGCAGCGCAGCATGTAGATGGCCGGCTTGACGTCTTTTGACCGGACTTCGACGATGTCGTAGCTCACGACCTGGCCGCCGACCTGCATCTCCATGCCCTGCAACTCCGGTACAATCTTGATGTCGAGCGCCGACGGGTCGATCGTCGCATACAGCGGCATCACCAGGCGCAGGTCGTGGCCCTGGTCGTGGAAGTAAGCAGCCAGTGCAGAGGCAACGTCGGCCAGGCCGCCCGTCTTGGCGTACGGAGCCATTTCAGAGGTGGCCAGGCAGATTTTGAGCTTGTTTTTTCGGGGCACGTCGGTCACTCGCTTGGATTTTCCTGTCGCGCCCGCCAAGCGGTCGATGCAAAGCGGGCCCGAGACGCTCTATTCTAATGTCCAGGGGTCGGAGGAATCGAGAAAAATGATCATCAGGGATCGAATCAGTCTGTCCGTCGACGGAGGTCTCGCACGCGTCGAACTGGCGCGGCCGGCCAAGCGCAACGCCCTTGACCTGCCCATGTTCAAAGCCATCGTCGAGGCGCAGAAGAAACTGCGTGGTGACCGCTCCGTCCGCACCGTCGTACTCAGCGGCCGGGGTGAAGACTTTTGCAGCGGGCTGGACATCAAGGCCCTGATGAATGACCGGGCGGGCATGCTCCGGCTGCTGTGGAAATGGCTGCCCTGGCGTTCGAACCTCGCCCAGGCGGTCAGTACCGGCTGGCGCACCCTGCCCGTACCGGTCATCGCCGCCGTCCATGGCCGCTGCTGGGGCGGGGGCCTGCAGATCGCGCTCGGAGCCGATTTCCGCGTCGCCGGCCCGGATGCCTCGCTGTCCGTGATGGAGGGCCGCTGGGGCCTGATCCCCGACATGGGCGGCTCACTGGCGCTGCGCGAAAGCACCGGCCGGGATCACGCCATGTGGCTGTCGATGTCGGCCGAAGTCATGGACGGCCGCCAGGCCCAGGAACTCGGCCTGGTCACCCGTGTCGCGGACGACCCGCTTGAACAGGCCCTGAAGATGGCCGCTGCGCTGCAGGAACGCTCACCCGACGCGCTCGCCGCGGTAAAACGCCTGTATCGCAAAAGCTGGACCAGCCGTCCGGGCGCGCTCCTGGCGCGCGAATCGGCCTACCAGGTCCGGATACTGAGCGGCGCGAACCAGCGCGTCGCGGTAGCGAGGCAGATGGGCAGGGAACGCGACTACCGGGAGCGCGGCCGCTGGTAGCAGCCGGCTTCGCCTGCTTCCACTCGTTCCAGGAACGCCGCGACACGCTCCCAGGAATGGCGGGCTTCATCGACCTGCGGGTAAAACAGCGGCCAGGCGTGCAGCAGTCCGCTCCAGGTTTGCAGGTACGCCGGTGAGCCGGCGCGGCGCGCCTTGTTCACGTAGCGGCGCGCATCGTCGTACAGCATCTCGCTGTCGCTGGCCTGGATCAATGTCGGCGGAAGCCCCGAGAGGTCACCGTAAACCGGGGAGACTTCCGGGGCGGCCGGCCGCACACGGTTGGTCAGGGCGCTCATCCAGCGCAGCATGGGCCGCGGCACGCGCTTCAGCGGCGCCATCAATGAACGGACCATCGCGTCGCTTTCCGCGTTTCTCTGCATGCTTGGCGCCCGGAACGTGCTGTCGGTGGTCGGTGAAAACGTCACAACGGCATCGGCGGAGCGCAGCCCTCCGTCCCGGGCCCAGGCCGAAAGCATCAGCGCCAGGTTGCCGCCGGCCGAATCACCGCCGATGAAAAATCGCGAGAGCGGCAGCGGCCCGTCAGGCCCGTTGACCAGAAGCCAGCGGTATGCAGAGCGGCAATCATCGATGCCGTCTCGCCGGCGGTGCTCCGGCAGCAGGCGGTAATCCACCGAGAGCAGCGCCGCGCGGGCAACGGTCGAGAACCGGGCCGTGATGGTCCGGTGGCTGAGCGGACTGCCGGCAAAAAAAGCACCGCCGTGCAGATACAGCACCCTGCGTGAAGGGTCGACACCGGGCGCGAGCACCCACTCGCAGCGCACGCCATTGCATTCGACCGGCCGGAATTCGGCGTCGAAGCGGCGTCCCTCGGGAATGCGGTCCATGAAATCCCGGACCCAGGGAATCAGTTTTCGGGGCGGCAGCGACTCGATTTCAGGCCCGACCGACAACAAGGCGGCTTCTGCCTGCCGGTGACTCTCGCTCGGCCCGCCTGCTGCGGCAATGGCCTCGCCGCCCTCCGGTTCGACCGGGTGATCGTAACGGCTCAGATCCTCGCTGCCGGCCAGCCACAAATGGGCCGCCAGCAGGATGAAAAACAGGACCAGGAGCGTGATCAGGAATTCCATGGGTTCAGCAGGCCGATCGCCGGGTTACGGGCTTTTTCGGAATTTCAGCGCGAATCCGAAGCCTGAGCCGGTACGGCTTTCAGGTATTCGGCCACGGCTTCGAGGTCTGCGCGGGGCAACCTGGCAAAATTCTCCTGCACTTCGACCATGGATCCGCCCACCGTGTCGAAATCCGGAGTAAAACCCGACTCGAGGTAGTACGCGATATCCTCGACCGACCAGTCGGCCAGGCCGTCCTCGTGCGGCGTGATATTCGGAACGCGGCCCTCGCCGTCCGGGTTGGCCGCCCCGGACAGCCAGCGCTCCTGGTCCAGGCCGCCCAGCAGACTCCTGGGCGTGTGGCATTCCCCACAGTGGCCGACCGCCTCGACCAGGTAGCGCCCCCGGCGGGCGTGCTCGCCCAGGTCCTCGGCGGAGATCACCGGTCGCTGCTTCAGGTAAAGCAGTTTCCAGAAGCCGACAGCGCGGCGCAGGTTGAAGGGAAAGGCGAGTTCGTGTTCCGCGTTGCGATCGGAGCGGGGTTCGAATTCGTCGAGGTAGGCCCGCAGGTCGACGATGTCTCCGGGTTCCATGCGCGTGTATGAAGCGTAGGGAAACGCCGGGTAGTAATGCCGCCCTTCCGGCGATACGCCGCGCAGCATGGCGTTGGCCATATCCGCGTCAGACCAGCTCCCGATTCCCGCCTCGGGGTGCGGTGTGATGTTCGGCACGCGAAACGTGCCGAACTCCGTGTTCAGTTCCAGGCCGCCCGCCAGGTCTTCGCCGTGACAGGATGCGCATCCGCCGGCGTGAAACAGACGCTCGCCATTGGCTATATCGGGGTTGCGGTTGGGCAGGCGATCCGCATCGAAGCTGCCCGGGCGCGTCAGCACCCAGGGCAGTACAACGAACAGGAGAATGATCCAGAAGGCTTTCTTTACCCATTCCATGAAGCGGCTCGCGCTGATCTTCGACCCGGACCTCAGTCTTCGATCCGGTAGTCCTCGTGGCAGCTTTTACAGGTGTCAAAGGCCGGTCCGGCAGCCGCTTTGAGCGCATCCAGGTCCTGCGGCGCGGCCGCTACAGCGGCTTTGGAGGCTTCTGCGAACTCTGCAAGTATTGCGTCAAAGCCGGCACGGTCACTCCAGATTGCGGGGGCCGCCTCGGTTCCGAAACCGGACTCGCTGCCCTCCGGGAACAGGTCGCCGAACGTCTCGGCAGCGTCCGCCCAGACCTGGAGAGCGGCCGCGGCGGCGGCCGCGTCAAACGGTTTTTCGCCCTTGAGCATGCCGCCGATCGTCTTTGCGCCACTGCCCACGTCTTCCATCAGTTCATGGCGCAGTTCCTGGGGGGAATCGCCTGCCATCAAGCTTGCGGCGGGAATCATCAGGACTGCGGTTGCGAGCACCAAGAAAAAGCGGGTCATATTTACATCCTCCGAACATCGGGTTGATTCATCAGCGAACAAGTATAGGACTTTGCAGAACCGCTAGCCAGACAGTTGACATGGGTCAGTTAAAGATGCCGGAAGTGTCATCATTTCTTGTTAGACTTTGCAGCGAATTTCAAGACCGTCCCTGGAGACGAAAATGACACAGAAATACGTATACCTCTTCAACGATTACGATGCGGCGATGGACAAGTGCGGACAGGATTGGGAAGCCGTTCGCAGCCTGCTTGGCGGCAAGGGCGCCAACCTGCTTGACGCAACGCGGCTCGACATACCGGTTCCCCCCGGTTTCACCGTGACCACCGAGACCTGCAACGACTACCTGGAAGCCGGTGAAACATTCCCGAGCGACTCCTGGGAACAGATCCTCGCATCCGTCAAATCGCTCGAGGAACAGACCGGCAAAAAGTTCGGCGATCCCGACAACCCCCTGCTCGTTTCCTGCCGTTCCGGTGCGAAATTCTCAATGCCCGGCATGATGGACACGATCCTGAACATCGGCCTGAACGACCAAATCGTCGAAATCCTGGCCACCCGGGCGCACCGCCCGCGTTTTGCCTGGGACATCTATCGCCGCCTGATCCACATGTTCGGATCGGTCGTGATGGGTGTGCCCGACGAGGTGTTCGAAGCCGTGATCACCGCCCAGCGGCGTGAATCCCGCGTAAAATCCGACACGGAGCTGGACGCCGAGGCCTGGAAATCGGTAACCCAGCGCTTCAAGAAAATCTTCAAGACCTACACCGGCACAAAGTTCCCGTCGGATCCTTACGAGCAGCTGCGCCTGGCGACCGAGGCCGTGTTCAAGTCCTGGAACGGTAAACGCGCCATTGACTACCGCAACGCCAGCAACATTCCGCACGACCTCGGCACGGCAGTCAACATCCAGACGATGGTTTTCGGCAACATGGGCGAGGATTCCGCCACCGGCGTCTTCATGTCGCGCAACGCCACCACCGGCGACCCGCACCTAGAGGGCGACTTCCTGGTCAACGCCCAGGGCGAGGACGTGGTGGCCGGCACCCGCCAGACCATGCGCATTTCCGAGATGGGCGACATCATGCCGGAAATGTACAAGGAACTGCAGGAGATTTCCGACCGCCTCGAAAAACACCACCGCAACATGCAGGACATGGAATTCACGGTGGAACAGGGCAAGATGTGGCTGCTGCAGACGCGCGACGGCAAGCGTACCGCGCAGGCCGAGGTCCGCATCGCGGTCGACATGGTCGAAGAGGGCCTGATCAGCCGCGAAGACGCGGTCAGACGCGTCAAGCCCGAGCAGATCGATTTCTTCCTGCATCCCCAGCTCGACCCGGAGGCCGTCAAAAACGCCTCGCCGATCGCCGAGGGCCTCAACGTCTCCCCGGGCGCGGCCGTCGGCGTGATCGCCTTCGAGCCGGACCTGGCGGAACGCTGGGGCAAAGAAGAAGGCAAGAACGTTATCCTGGTCCGGCCCGAAACCCGTCCCGACGACGTGCACGGCATGCTGGCCGCAAAGGGCGTGGTGACGTCAAAGGGCGGTCGCACCAGCCACGCGGCCCTCGTCGCCCGCCAGTTCGGCACACCGGCGGTCGTCGGTGTCGATGCGATCGAGATCGACCTGGAAAACCACCGCATGACGATCGGCGAGGACCTGGTCATTCGTGAAGGCGAGTACCTCTCCATCGACGGCAACCTCGGCCTGATTTACCACGCCAACCTGCCGACCGTGGAACCGGACATCAAGGACCCCTACCTGCTCAAAGTCCTCGAATGGGCCGACGAGTTTCGCACACTGGGCGTGCGCGCCAACGCGGACTACCCGGCGGACGCCCAGCGCGCCCGGGAGTACGGCGCCAAGGGCATCGGGCTGTGCCGCACGGAGCACATGTTCTTCGCCGAAGAGCGTCTGCCGATCATGCAGCGCATGATCACCGCGGCCAACGATGCCGAGCGTTTCGAGGCCATCGATCAGCTGATGCCGATGCAGCGCAGTGATTTCGACGGCCTGTTCCGGGCCATGGACGGGCTGCCCGTCATCATTCGCCTGCTGGATCCGCCGCTGCACGAGTTCCTGCCCTCCGCGCACGACCTGATGCTGGAACTGACCGATCTCAAGCTGCACCTGCAGCACATGACCAGTCTCAAGGAAATGGACGCGACGCTGGAAAAAATCCGTCAGAAAACAGCATTGCTGGAACGCGTCGAGTCGCTGCACGAGTCGAACCCGATGCTCGGCACCCGCGGCGTCCGCCTCGGCATATTGATCCCGCGTCTGTACGAGATGCAGGTGCAGGCCATATTCGAAGCCGCTTCCCGCTGCGCCGAGGATGGCATCGACGTGCACCCCGAAGTGATGATACCCCTGGTGTCACACGTCGGAGAACTCGAGGCCATTGTCGATCCGCTGACCGATATTGCGAAACGGGTCTGCGCCGAGGCGGGCGTGGAAGTCCCGGTGATATTCGGCACCATGATCGAGATTCCGCGCGCGGCGCTCACCGCGGGTGAAATCGCCGGCACGGCCGAGTTCTTCTCCTTCGGCACCAACGACCTGACGCAGACGACCTACGGTATCTCGCGCGACGACGCCGAAACCGGCTTCCTGGTGCACTACATGCAGACGCGCATGCTCAAAGACAATCCGTTCACCAGCATCGATCCGAATGGTGTCGGACGCCTCATGGAACTCGCGATCGAGGAAGGACGCAAGACCCGTGGTTCGCTGGAAATCGGTGTTTGCGGCGAGCATGGCGGTGATCCAAAGTCGATCCATCTCTGCCACAAGCTGGGTGTGGACTACGTCAGTTGTTCCCCCTTCCGCGTGCCGATCGCGCGCCTGGCGGCAGCGCACGCTGCGCTCGCGGACGGCTGATTGCAATCGTTCGGTTGCCAATGGAAAAGGCCGGGACATTTCCCGGCCTTTTTTGTGAGATCGCGGTAAACCGGAAGAAGATCCCGGATATTTGCCTGCGGCAAATTCCGGGATGACGGTTTTGTAATGGCCTGCGGCAAATTCCGGGATGACGGTTT
>Ga0180436_10001136_pt1 | contig 26409 bp, 21 predicted proteins | sample SS_ome_2_FD_132434 | JGI IMG/M metagenome (GOLD analysis project Ga0180436, IMG submission 132434) | Hypersaline lake sediment archaeal communities from the Salton Sea, California, USA - SS_3_S_2 metaG | ecosystem: Environmental > Aquatic > Non-marine Saline and Alkaline > Hypersaline >... | reverse complement strand
TCAACGCCGAGTTTAGCGGTTCCCTCGAGAAAATCGGTCAACTGGATCTGGTAGTTGCCGTAGAGGGTTTTGCTGTCAGCAATACTCTCAGATTCACTTCTCCCGTATTCGCTGTATTCCAGCATGATCCCCGCTTCCTGGTACAGGGTCGGTTCAAATTGAAAGCCAAATCCGCCGCTCTTTTCCAGGAGGTTGATATACCCTCCCCTTCCCTCCTGATCCAGGTAGGTGCCTTCGATAGAGATTTTCGGCTGTCTGCGCCGTACGTTTTTGTCCCTGACGACCTCGAGATCGGGATAATGCAAGTTGGTTTCTTGTATCTTTTCAATAATTTCGGTCTCCTCCTGGTACCTGCCGAGCCGTCCGTAAACGGTGGCAAGATCGGAGTATACCGGTTCGGTTATGTCCGCCGCTTCCTGAAACAGTTCCTCATAATCGATTTCCGCCTGGTAAAATTCCTTGGCTTTGAGCGAAGACTTGGCGGTCATCTCCTTGTTTATGATTGTTCCCCAGCGGTACGAATCATAATAGGAGCTGCCGGTATTTGCGATTTCGGATCCGCTGTTTTCGGCGAAAAATTCCCGTGACATTATCAGACCAATGTTTCGAGCATCGTCGAATCGTGGGCCGTCGTCGATAAACCCGGCCGGGAGGGGTTCGAAGCGCTCACGCGAAATAGTTTCAATCTCCTGTTTCATCCGGTCCATTTCCCGCTTCATTTCGCTATCCAGCAGACCGTACACGTCGAGAGACTCCTCCCACTTGTCTTCGGTCCAGAGTGCGCGGGCCCACATCAGCTTTATTTCCGGATAATCAAGGACCGGGACACGGGCTTCGATTGCATTTTTCCGTCCCGTCCCGTCGACAGCGACCGTAAACGCATCAAAAATCGAATTAACAGAGCCCTGCAGGTTGTCAATACGAAACTGCTGTTCCAGCGGATACGTTTCATTGCCGTACCGGCGGGAAAGCTCAGCGAAAATTTTATCGGCCTCGCTGTAGGCGAGAAGCGACAGGTGTATTTCAGCCAGAAGCAGCTGTACCCTCGTCGAATCGGGAATTTCGTCGAGTACGTCTGTTAAAACCGTTAGGGCAGACTCTAACTCTCCCAGCTGAGCAAGCAGCCTGCCCACCGCTATCCGTTCAGCAAGCGACACATTGGCAAATGAAAACTCCTCCCACGATCGCTTTGTCTGTACCTGTCCCTGCAATGCCACGAGCAATCCCGCCGTAACTTTGTCGACACCATTGAATTTTGGTCGAAATCGGTTGATCATCTCCGCACATTCCTGGTACCGGTGCGTCTGCAGATAGTGTATTGCCGCAAACATCAGGATATTTGCATCTTCGGCAATAACCCGGTTGGTTTTCAAACGGGCATTGAGATATTGAACGGCACGCCGGTAGACGTCTATCTTTGTCAAAGCCTGGTCCACCAGAAGCTTCTGGTAAAACAACGCGCTTTTTTGGGCCGGGGTCAGGGCTGAGCCTTTTTCTGCAAGCACCCGATGCCAGAATTGAGCGGCGGAAATGTCTTTCCGGGCGATTGCCAGTTCGGCAAGCAGCAGGAATCCATCGCTGGACTCTTCGCTGAGGGCGGTAAAAATCCTGAGGTTCTGTTCGGCTTTGTATGGACGGTTCTGCCGCATATCCACGTCGGCGAGCGATTGTGCTATCTGCTTGCGCCGGTGATGATCAACTTTGTTGAGATCAATCGAAGCAAGCATCTCTTCAGCCGATCTTGCGAGCCCGTTGCGGAGCAGTTCCGTCACGTATACAAAATCGACATTGGTTATCTTCTTGTTCGACGCTTTTTTGGAAGCCGCATAGAGCGAATTGAGCTGATCCACAAGACCAAGCGAACCGGTAAGTTCAAGTGCGCGTGCTCTAATTGCTGTATCTTCAGGATTACGCGCAAGGTAGGAGCGATAACTTTCAAGACGTCCCAGATCGTCATGAGCCAAGGCCTGGCAGCGGGCATGCAGCAGGTAGAGTTCGGGATGCTCACCGTTTTGCTGCAGCGCGGTTTCCAAAAAATTATTGCACTCCTCGATTTTACCTTGCTTAAGATAAAGCCCCGTGATTTTCTCTATATTGGCGATATCGTCCGGTTCATGGACATGGATAACCTCGAGGATTTCGAGCAGCTGATCTTCTCTAGTCCTGCCCATGTCTTCAAGCATTTCAGCCATGGCCCGATAGATTCCGATTCGGTCTGGAGCAACATCGGCAAGGTCCTTCCACAGCTCGAGAGCGCCGGCATTTTCCACAATTGCCAGAAGATCGTCGGCGATAATCATCTGCAATCCTGATATTTCAGTCGATACGTCAATTCCGTCGGGAACTTCGGCGGCATATTGTTCATAATAGTGGAGCGCACGGTCTGATCGGCCAAGATCGTACAGGTAGGTGCGGGCAACCGGCAGCAGGTACCAATCTCTATTTATATCGTGCTCCAGAAGGTAGAGCATGTGCGGAAGCGCTTTTGTTGCCTGCTCGCTTCCCAGGTAATAATCAGCCAGTTTCTCGCGTATTTCAAAGTCGTCCTGGTTTTCCCCGACATATCGCTCCCGCAGACCCGCCGCTTCATCGCCCAGATTTGCTTGTTCCATCGCAGCGGCGGCTTCGAGCAGAACGGTATCCTCCACGGGGTATTTGCCGATGAGCTCACGAAAGTAAAAGGGGCCCTTGACCAGGTCATCCTTATCTCGATAGAATCTTGCCAGTTCCAGGAGCATCGCAGGGTCGCGCCCCCCCCTGTGAAACAGCTGCTCCATCAACGGAATAGTGAATGTCCTGTCCCCTTCTGCCCGCAAGGCCTCCACCATGCCGATAAACGCCGCTTCAGAGAGGGGCCCCTCCGGATTTAAAGCCAGGGCTTTACCGAAATAACGAGCGGCGGACTCGGTTTTTTTCATCTGCAGCGCAGCTTCACCGGCGCTGACGAGGTACTCTATTTTCTGCGGAGATACCTCGAGCAGGCTTTCAAGGATGACCAGTGCCTTATCATATTTCTTCAATTCAAGGTAATTCCGGCTCAATTCCCATTTAACTTCTTCGATATGGGGTTTCAGCTCACTGACTTCGAGATACATATCTATGGCCGCTTCAATTTGCCGGCGCTGCACCAGCTGCCGCGCTTTGTCCCATAGAACTTTCCAGGCCGGGATCGGCTGTTCAGGAGTAACAACGGTGACATTTTTGTCGGGAGTAGGCGGCGCCGCGTATCCCGAATCGAAGGATAATAGCAAACAGAAGGCGAGCGGAAGCAGCGGGAGAGCAATACGGCAGAAAAGGAAGAGTCGTATCACAGAAACGAACGATTTTAAAACCGTCTCCGTTTACATGGAGTTTATATGAATTGCGAATGTTACGGGTCGCACATGAAGCCCGTACGGTCCACTCACCAGATTACAGGCACCGGTTAAGCCCCGTGGGCTGAAACCTTCTCTATCTATAAAATTCCGTAACGGATTTTACAACATATTCCTGCATTTCCGGGGTCAGGCCGGGATAAATAGGCAACGCCAAGGTTTCCCCGGCCGCTTTTTCGGTGTTGGGCATGGACGGCTGCGAAATCAGCTTGGTGAGGCACTCCTGCTGATGTAATCCAAGCGGATAGTAAATTTCAGTCGCAATCTGTTTCTGCTGCAGCCGCTCACGCAGCGCATCACGCTGCTCAACTCTGACAATGTACTGGTTGTAGATATGATGATTGCGCTCACCAGATCCGTCGCCAGGCACATGTTTGTATACGGCTGTTGGGGTCTTAACCGGAATATCGGCAGATTCAGCCCCGAACAACCGGTTATATCGGCTGGCATTTTCCTGCCTTCGCCGGTGCCATGCTTCCAGGTTTTTCAGTTTGACCCGCAATACTCCCGCCTGGATCGGATCGAGCCGGAAATTGCCGCCGACCATGGAGTGATAATACTTCGGCGCGCCGCCATGATTTCTCAGCAGACGGATTTTATCGGCAAAGGATTCGTTTTTGCTGATCACCATGCCGCCGTCGCCGATTGCCCCGAGATTTTTGCTAGGAAAAAATGAGAAACAGCCGCAGATCCCCATGGACCCGGCCTTTTTCCAGATCGTCCGGGAAGATTCTGCGAACGGATATTCCGTGCCAATCGCCTGGGCGGCATCCTCGACCACCGGTATTTCGTAGCGGGAAGCGATTTCGTCGATCCGCATCATGTCGGCAGCCTGCCCGTACAGGTGGACCGGTATAATCGCTTTTATCCTCCTGTCCGTATCGGTCTCGAGAAGCTCAGCCACTTTATCGGGGTCGATATTGTAGCTGTCTGGTTCGATGTCTGCAAAAAGCGGCAGGGCGCCTAGCCTCAGGATGACTCCCATCGTTGCAAAGAATGTATAGGGAGTTGTCAGGACAAGATCTCCGGGTCCGATATCGAGCGCCATAAGTGAAACAAGCAGCGCATCGGTCCCGCTGGACACGCCTATGGCATGGTCAACGCCGCAATACTCGGCAATTTCCCGTTCCAGGCCGTCGACCTCCGGACCCTGGATATAGCGGGTCGAATCGACAATTCTGGTTACGGTCTCGATGATCTCTTCTCTCTGCTCTGCCAGCGTGGGCGCAAGGTCCAGCAATGGTACGTTCATATCTGATCGGTACGGGTTGGTTTAGGCGGGAAATACGAAAAAACAATTCAATCGGAAGCATTCACGATAATCTTTTCACCGTCAAAAAAATCTACGATATCAGGCATTTCAGCTTCCAGGTATTTCTTCATCTTGGCAAGCAGGTTGACCTCGATCTGCCGCACCCGCTCACGGGAGATGTCGAATTTGTCAGCGATATTCTGCAGTGTCATAGGCTCATCGGTGAGCAGTCGATCTTCGAGGATCATCCGTTCTTTGTCATTGAGGCTTTCCTTCAATTTTTCCAGGAGTTCGGCCAGTCTCAACTTCATCTGTTTGCCGGCGATCCTTGATTCGATGCTCGGATCATCACTCGGGATGAAGCTTTTCTGCTCGTCGTCGGAATCGTTTTTAACCGGACTTTCCAGCGAGACGTCCCAGCTGTCCATGCGCTGGCTCATCTCCACGACTTCTTTTTCCTTTACGTTGAGTCTCTCGGCCAGCAGTATCGGTTCCGGTTTGAAGCCCTGGGCTTCGAGCAGCTTTTTCTCCTTGTTGCGGCTGAAAAACAGCTTGCGCTGGGCCTGGGTTGTCCCGATTTTAACGAGACGCCAGTTATCCATGATGAATTTGAGGACATACGCCCTGATCCAGTATGCAGCGTAATAGGAAAATTTCACCCCGCGGTACGGGTCGAATTTTTTGGTGGCCTGGACTAGTCCGACGTTTCCCTCCTGGATAAGATCCATGAAGTTCTGCATCCAGTATTTCTGGAAATCCATCGCTACCTTGACGACGAGACGCAGATTGGACGAGACGAGGCGATAGGCGGCATTCGGGTCACCGGTTTCCCGAAACTGTATGGCCAGCTCCTCCGTTTCTTCCCGCGAGAGCAGCTCGTACTGACTGATTTCCTGCAGGTATCGATGCAGCGCGGGGTTGCTGAGAACCGGCAGATTTTCGTCATCGGATATAGCCACCAGCGGGTTTTCGTGCGGCTCGACTTCCGGTGCTGTTGATTTATTGTCTTTGCTCATCTATAGTAAACTCCAAGGTGCCCTTGGTAAAAGTACACAGGTTAAGAGATTTAGTATACTACATGATAGACAGAAAAGTGCAATTATTATGTGGTATTCAGGCGTCAGGGGGGACGGGATGCTTCCCCGCACACAATATTTTTTTTTGCTGTAAGCGCCTGCTCGATGGATATTTCATTTTCTAATTTCATAAATTTATGCTAGATAAACTCTTTTTTGTTAATCGATTTCCATCATTTTGAGGTCACCTCGCATATCACCATACCTGCTGCAATGGATCATATACGCAATTTCAGTATCATCGCCCACATCGATCATGGAAAGTCGACCCTTGCCGATCGCATGATCCAGATGTGCAGTCTTGTGACCGACCGTGAATTCAAGGACCAGCTTCTGGATACGATGGATATCGAACGCGAGCGCGGCATCACCATCAAAAGCCAGACGATTTGTCTCCCATACAAATCCAGAGACGGAAAAACGTACGCGCTCAACCTGGTTGACACCCCCGGCCATGTCGATTTCAGCTATGAAGTCTCCCGGGCGCTGGCATCCTGCGAGGGGGCACTTCTCATCGTCGATGCGGCCCAGGGGGTCGAGGCGCAGACGCTCGCGAATCTGTACCTGGCCATGGAGAACGATCTTGACGTTATTCCGGTGGTCAACAAAATCGACCTCCCTTCCGCTGAACCCGAATCGGTCAGTCTGCAGATCGAAGATGATCTCGGCCTGGACAGCGACATGATCCAGCTCTGCTCGGCAAAAACCGGTCAGGGGGTCGACAATGTGCTGGAAGCGATCATCGAGTACCTGCCGCCGCCTGAAGGCGATCCGGATGCACCGCTGCAGGTGCTGATCTTCGACGCCACTTATGATTCGTTTCGCGGCACGATTATTTCGTGCCGGGTGATTAACGGACGGATCAGGACCGGCGACCAGATCACGTTCATGTCGACCGGTGCGTCTTATCGTGTGGAGGAAGTTGGTATTTTCCGGGTCAAAAGAGCTCCCTGTTCCCTGCTGCAGGCAGGGGAAGTCGGATACATTCTCGCCGGCATCAAGTCGGTATCAGACGCCAGACCGGGGGACACGATAACCCATCAGGATGCCCCGTGCGAATCCGCCCTTCCCGGATTTCGCGAAGTCCTGCCCGTTGTCTTCTCATCGATCTATCCGATTTCCTCCGATGATTACGAAGATCTCGGCGCGGCGCTTGAAAAATTACAGCTCAACGACGCGGCGCTGTCGTTTCAGAAGGACTCATCCGCTGCGCTCGGGTTCGGGTTTCGCTGTGGATTTCTCGGACTTCTGCACCTCGAGGTCGTCCAGGAACGACTCGAACGAGAATTCGACATATCGCTCATTCTGACCGTACCGTCGGTTCGTTACCGGTTCACGCTCAGCGACGATACCGAACTGATGGTGGACAACCCGGCCCATTTCCCGGATCCATCCAAAATCAAAACGGTCGAGGAACCCTATATCAAAGCGTCCATCCTTATTCCGGAACGATACATGGGCGCGGTAATGACCCTGTGCATGGAACGCCGAGGTGAAAACACCTCCTATCATTACCCGACCCCCGGCAGAATAGAATTCACCTGTGAGTTGCCGCTTGCCGAGGCAATCTATGACTTTTATGATCGGCTGAAATCTATTACCCAGGGATACGGCTCATTCGATTACGAACTGCTCGATTACCGTCCCAGCGATCTCGTCAAACTTGACATTTTAGTCAACGGCGAAGTCGTCGATGCCCTGTCCCAACTCGTTCATCGATCCAATGCCCGTGCTCGCGGTCTCGGCGCCTGCGAGCGGTTGAAAGAAGAGATTCCCCGGCAGATGTTCAAGATCGCAATCCAGGGTGCCATCGGCAACACGATCATCGCCCGCACCAATATTTCTGCGCTGCGCAAGGACGTAACGGCAAAATGTTACGGCGGTGATATCACACGTAAAAGAAAGCTTCTGGAAAAACAGAAAGCCGGGAAAAAGCGGATGAAGACGGTAGGAAATGTGGACATTCCGCAGAATGCGTTTCTCGCCGTTTTAAAACGTGATGCCGATTGATGCGCTGCGCACGCGCAGCGGCACGCCAATCGGATCCGGCTGAGGTCTGATCAACGCTCGACCTGATTCATTGCAGCGGCGGCGACGACAGGGGCGCCAATCCCCTTCTTATCCATGATCAGTTCCATTTCCCGGGTGCTGATAGCCGATGTTTCCTGCCGTGAAAGGAACACGATGCAGTCCTGACAGATATTGAACGTGCGCTCATCTACTTCACTGAAGATTTCCCAGCAGTGCCGCGAGGGATTTTCTTTTGCCGGGCATTTTTTATCTTCGGCACAATTCATGATGACCCAGCACGGTAATTTGGCGAACGGCGACATAATATCCTCTCAGGTAAACGATAACCGCAAACGAGGACGGATTGTAATGCATTGAGAAGCCGGAGGCAAGATACTTTTACCGGTGCACAAGAATTCTGACGCTGTTAAGGTAATTTATACGAAGCGTTGTGCAAGATATTCAGGGGCTTGAAGCTTCAACAGCAAGCAAGGGAAGATTCAAGCCGCTCCAGAAGCTCCTCTTTTCCCAGCTTTGTCGCCGATGAAAAAATTACCCGCTCATTCGCTTTAATACCGTGACCGGAATCAAGAATGCGGGCATTCCTGTTCCTGCTGTTTCCGGACAGTTTGTCTGCTTTGGTATAAACGGCAAGGGTCTTGATGCACTGCTGCTTCAACCAGATGAGCAGCTCCCGGTCCTGCGTCTTTGCCTCATGGCGCAAATCCATGATCACCACGACGCAACAGAGCTGTGCACGGGTTTCGAGGTATGCGGTAATCAGTTTGCCCCACTGTTCCTGCATCTGTTTGGAAACTCTGGCATAGCCGTAACCCGGCAAATCAACAAAATTGCACACCCCGGGCAGTTGAAAATAATTGAGCCCCTGGGTTTTACCCGGTCTCGAGCTGACCTTCACAAACTGTTTCCTGTCAAACAGCGCATTCAGCAGGCTCGATTTGCCGACATTTGAGCGGCCGGCAAAGGCGATTTCCGGCAGGTCTCCTTCCGGGAGTTGTTTCAGGCTGTGCACACTGAGCAGAAATTGAAGGTCGCTGAAATTCATGGGCCACCGGCCTGACGTTGGTCAGATAACCTTGTTGAGTGGATATTCGATTATCCCTTCAGCTCCCTTTTCGATCAACTGCGGGAGCAGATCCCTGACGATGTCCTGGGATACCACCGTCTCGACAGAAAACCAGGAGGACTGATACAGGTTGGCGATGGTCGGGGCGTTGAGGCTCGGCAGAATTTTCACCAGCTCGTCGAGGTTCTCGCTCTCAACATTCATTTTCAGGCCAACGATCCGATCGGCGTTCAATGCACCCTGGAGCAGCATTGAGATGTTTTCGATTTTCTTGCGTTTCCACGGATCGTGCCAGGCTTCCCTGTTCGCGATCAGCTGCGTATTGGATTCCATCAATTCGTAGATGATGCGCAGTCCGTGGGCTCTGATAGTACTCTCGGTCTCGGTAACCTCAACAACCGCATCGGCAAGGCCTGAAACAACCTTGGCCTCCGTCGCCCCCCAGGAAAATTCAATCTCGACATCGATATTCTTGTCCTCGAAGAAGCGTTTTGTGACATTCACCAATTCGGTCGCGACCTTTTTGCCCTGCAGGTCCTCTATGGTTTTTATATCACTATCGCCGGCGACGGCAATGACCCACCTGGTGGGCTTGTTGCTCACTTTGGAATACACCAGGTCCGACACGATGACTGCATCCGAATCATTTTCCAGCGTCCAGTCCTTGCCGGTAATTCCGGCATCGAGCATGCCGCTTTCGATATATCTGGACATTTCCTGGGGGCGACAGATCGAACAGTCAAGTTCCGGATCGTCAATTTTCGGAAAATAATTGCGGGCGGCAGGCTTTATCAGCCATCCCCCTTTTTCAAAAAGATCGATGGTGGCCTTCTCGAGGCTGCCCTTCGGTAGTCCAAGCTTCAGTATATTCATATTCTGCACCAATACCTTTCAGCGACGAGGAAACGCTGTCACTTGCCGTACACTTTGGTGGGATCAAAAACCTTTTCGGCAACGATTTCAGAGCCGTCCTCTGTCAATTTTCGAAAAAAACACGTCGCATAACCTTTATGGCACGCGGCTCCGCCAAGCTGATCGACCTTGTATATGACGCAATCCTGATCGCAATCGACCAGGATATCTTTGATCAGCTGCACATTCCCCGAACTCTCCCCCTTCAGCCACAGCTTTGCCCGGGACCTGCTCCAATAGTGTGCCTTACCGGTTTCTAACGTTTTCTGCCAGGCGGTTTCATTTATATACGCAAGCATCAGGACATCTCCACTTTTATAATCCTGAGCGATGGCGGGAATCAATCCATCCGGCGATTTGCTGAAATCAATCTCTATCATGTTCTATAATTTGTCCGCTCTGCTGGGGGATCATAATATCCGGGTGACGCAGACAAAAAAGCCGCGTTCCCCTTTATTTCAAGCGCCCTACCTTATGGCTCCGATCGATATTTGTCAAGATTTGAGCCTTTGCTGCTGCGTCTGAACCTGTTTGACACACCCACGGTCAATCACTATTATGGATCTCCATTGGACCTCGGAAACCGTTTAACCACTACCGGCAGTCTGGAAAAGGTCGAATTTCGTCCACAATCAGGGCCGCCACAAGAATTACAGGATTGCAGATACCCATGACCCACGTAAAAGAAAACGATCGAATCATCATCAGTTACATCGGTACCCTTGATAACGGTGCCGTGTTTAAAACCGTTGCCCCGTCTGCCCCTGTCACGGTTCAACTCGGCGACAGCGACCTTCCTCCGACTATTGAAACCGGCATGGTCGGTATGCAGCAAGGAGAAACAAAAAAGCTGCGCGTTCCTCCGGATGAGGGATATGGAATTCGCATGAAGGACCTTGTCCAGGAAGTACCAAAAAAAAATTTCGGTACCCAGCTCGACCCGAAACCAGGCATGGTTATTTCCCAGACGGTCCAGCGGGACGGTTTAGAACACAAGGTCCCGGCAACCGTTATGGAACTCAAAGACGATATGGTTGTCCTCGACTACAACCACCCGCTTGCCGGCCATCATCTCACATACGAATTAACCGTTATAAAAATCGAGCACCCGGACTGATGATTTTTTACTGGGCGACCAGGGGCGACTGGTATCCAATGGCCCCGGTAAAATCCGCTTCGTCCGTATACGCATCTCTAAAATCGGCACCGGTTAAATCAGCCCCGTTGAAATCAGCTTTATAAAGGTCGGCATTTCTGAAGTCAGCATCTTTGAGGAATGCACCTTTGAACGAGACGCCTTTCAGGTTTGCCTGCCTGAAATCGGTTTCCCCGCAATTTGACCCGCTCAAATCGGATCGTTCGAGATCTGCTTTTTTCAGATTTTTACCGCTCAAATCCGCCCCCTGCAGATTACATCCAAAACACCGCTTGCGGTCGAGCAGGTTTTCCACCCTTACCGCTATTTCTTCACTCATCACCAGGGCGGCGGCTGCAGCGGAGGCTGACACGGCAGCAATTGTTTTCTCCTCGATGATTTCTGCAGACTCATGTTCCTCGGGGGCTGCTGACTCATGCGGTGCGGCACTCATATCAGGTTCCGGCTCTGCCCGCTGATCAGAGGGGAATTCGGCCTGTGCGGCCACCGTGTCAGTGGTGTTCACGCCCTGTTGAAGTTTTTCAGGCTTTTCCTGAGTCGTTTCCGGTCCTGATTTACTCTCGGAGGTTGGAATTTTCTTGTGATCCTTCAATTCTTCATCATTTTTTTTTTGGCCTTCCTCTATTGAAATCTGTCCGATCGGCTGGGCATTTTTAACCGGTGGAGCTGCCTGCACCTTCGTCTTTTCCGGCTCTGCAATAACGGGCACCATCTCTCTGGTCTCTTTTTCCTGGTCAGCGATCATATCTTCAGCTGCAGGCTGCTCCGCCCCCTTGACATCTGCCGGTATTTTCACCGCTTCCGGATCGGCCTTTTCTTCGATGCGGGCTCCTTCCATGTTGCTGCCCTGCAGATATGCGCCGCCCAGAACAGCACCCCGGAGATCGGCATTGCTCAGGTCAGCGTTAGCAAGATCGGCGCCGCCGAATTGAGCATTCTGCAGATCGGCACCGCTCAAATTGGCATCTGACAGATCAGAAAGAAAAAATGACGCTCCGTTCAGTTTTGCCCCGGACAGGTCTGCTCCAGATAAATCCATGCGGTTCAGATCCGCCTCCTCCAGATTGCATCCTCGACAGCTGTTTTCCTGCATCAGCATGTCAATATTGTTCTGGACCTGTTCACTGATCTCTGCACCAGAAGCGGTGGAGGCGACACAAAAAAGCAACACAGGGCCTGCTGTTATCGTAACAAGATATTTTCGATGATCCATGTTTCACTCCGGATAGGTTTATTTGCATGCATTGTGGTTTATGGCGGCATAGACTGTAACAGATTTTACCGGCGAGGGAAATAGCCACCGATCAACGCCTGGTTTTCCATACCCACGGCTCAACCGGGTCTTTCATGTTCCAGAATCCCAGGCGCTGCTTCTTTGCTTTTTTCTCCAACTTCTTCCATTTGCTGCATACCGGTTCGTTACAGTAATAGGTATGGACCCAGGCGTTGCCGGAAGCCACCATCGCTTCGTTTACGGTAACGCTTCCAAATTCGATAATACCTACCGTCCTGCCATACCGATCCCGGTATTTCGCTTCCAGCAGGACCGTCTTCCGGTCCGCCAGTCTGCATAGGTATGCTGCAGCCTCCTCGGCTCCCGGTTGATCGTATTCAGGGGCGTCAATTCCCCATAGACGGACTTCCACCGTTTTGCTTTCGGTGGCAAGTACCAATGAATCCCCATCGATGACGTGATGTACCCGAGCTGTCACGCCCCCTTTTGCAAGGTCTGCAGAATTTGCTTTCGCGTATCCGCAGAGCAGACCGGTAAAACCACACAGCAGTATGATGCAAACCGCTGAGTACAGCTGCTTCTGCCGGCCTCTCAATTTTATATGCAGCACCTGGATATCTCCGGATATGCTTGGGCTCGAGCGCCCCCGCTGATACGTGTCATAATTTTGTTTTCATATCATGATTCCAGGTGCATCTTTGTTGTCCGCAACTCCAACCGTTTCTCCATTTTCTTTCAAAAGGTGGATTTGACATGTTATTCTCAAAGTTGACATGATATAGTTAAACCCATATAATCATGTGTCCGTTTTTTGACAAACACTGACTTTTTTCATATTCCGGCTGATTTCGAGGTGCGCCAATGGGCCAATCTTTTCACATCCTCCATGCTCTGTCAGATCAGATCCCTTCTGATGATCTCCTCTCACCGATATCAGCCAGGTTCGCTTCTGCTGTTCAACATCGAACGGTAAACGGTGATCTGCTGGCAGATTTGCGGAAGCGTCATTACTCGATTCTGTTCATGGATTGTGATTTTCCTCCGGACACGACGGCTGCCGAACTTATCCGGCGCATAAAACAAGAGTTTCCCGGCCTGATTGTCGTGCTGATCGTAAACGAACAGCAGAACCTGCCCGCATACCAGGTCCTCAAGAACGGCAGTGTCTTTTTTCTTACCGCACCGCTTGATCCTTCCGAGATTACCTTCTGCGTGAATCATTGTAAAACGCTCTGTGATTGCCAGAACAGAGAAACAATCGGCGTCAGGAGGCGCAGGCCTGCATCAGGTTTTATCGGCAGCAGTCAGCCCATGAATGAATTGTTCGACATTATCGATCGGGTTGCCAATGACGATTTCGCCACTGTTTTGATCAGGGGAGAATCCGGCACCGGCAAAGAACTGGTCGCCAACGCGATTCATGCCCGCAGCAGCCGCAACGGGCATAATTTTGTACCGGTAAACTGCGCAGCCATTCCCGATGAACTGCTCGAGAGCGAACTGTTCGGTCATTTAAAAGGATCATTTACCGGAGCTGCCCAGAATAAAACCGGAAGAATTCAATATGCTGACAACGGCACGCTCTTTCTCGACGAAATCGGCGATATGAAGCCGAATCTCCAGGCGAAGCTGCTGCGGGTTATCCAGGAACGCGAGTTCGAGCCGGTAGGGTCCCTGAAGGCCAAACCGGTTAATACAAGAATTGTCGCAGCGACCCACTGCGATCTCGAGAAACTGGTCAGCGAAGGACGATTCAGGGAGGATCTGTACTATCGCCTCAGCGTTATCCCCCTGGAGGTGCCGCCGCTGAGACTGCGAAGCGACGATATCCCGCTGCTGCTCGATGAATTTATCGATAGATATACGACGCGACGCGGGCGCGACAAAATCTCCTTCGCACCGGAAACGACAACGACGCTCCAGGCATACCACTGGCCGGGCAACGTGCGCGAACTCGAAAATCTTGTCCAGCATATGTCGATACTGTACAGCGGTAAACGAATCTATCCGCATCATCTTCCCGTCAAATTCAGTGCCCATTCTGAATCAAGTCCGGTCTTGCCAGACTCACCACCGCCGGAAACTTCAACAGGGTCCTTTATATCCGAAAATGATATCAGCAGGGAACGGGCGGCTCTTTTCGCGTCAGCGGCACCGCCGTCACCGTCCATCAGTTTCGATAACGGTCCGATCAATTTCAATGAAATCATAAATGATTTTGAAATTGAGCTGATCGTAAAAGCGATGAAATTCACCGCCGGCAACAAAAAAGAGGCTTCACGCATGCTCTGTCTGAAACGGACGACCCTGCTGGAAAAAATCAAAAAGAAGGAGATCGAAGGACGGTGGGAGGATTCGTCAAACTGATTCCTGCGCTTAAATCTTCTGTAATTTTTCTCTGAGCTCGCGGCCGTCCACCGGGGTAACAATAATATCGGAAGCGCCATATCTCAGCGCTTTCACCACCTGCGACTGGGTCCACTGAGGTGCCGCCACAACCAGCGGCAGCGACGTCAGCGCTCCAATTTTGATCACATACGCCAGGGCCATTTCATCTGGTCTTCCCAGCGCCAGCAGCACGCACCGGTAGCCTCGTTCGGTACCTGTCAACCGGTCCTGGAGGCGTGCCCCGGCTCCATCAATACGGCTATAGCGCAGTCCCTCTTCATCACATACTCGGCTCAAGGAAGCGCATACCTGATCAGCCAGGTTGATAAGCAGGATGCCATCGTCAAGCGAGTGCTCGCGTACAACCTGGTCCTGCCGGCTGCCCTGCTCAAAAGACCACGCGGAAGGTTCTGCCCCCGTGGTCGTCTGTTCCGCTGGGGCGAAGAAATCCTGGATGATCAAATCAACCTGCTCGACAAACAGCGACGGAAACAGAAAATTCATAGCCCCGTAGTGAACTGACGCCCGCTCGAGTTGAATTGAAACAACAACGTACGACCGATCTTCAAGCAAACGTTCAGCTAATAGCGGTTCCGTATCGTTTTCAACGATCTCTGCTTGTTCCCTCTGCAGGTGAAACACCTCACGAGCAGATTCGCCCAGCAGCTCGGTGAACAGCGAAAGGATTATCGTGATCAATTCGTGGTAACCGTCCTGGAGGTTTGAATCAAATCGTTCAGAAGATCTGGGGGTATCGCTATCCTGATCCGCTGCAGAGCCGAAAACCGAGCCGATTCGCATCGCCTCCGCGACGGTACCGCAGACGACGACGCGGCCCGCAACGGAGCCGTTGATCCTGTAGGGTGCGAAGAGCAGAGGTTCGTCACCGGCATGATAGCGAATTTCAGGCTCAGTAACAGATCGTGCGGCCTCCCCCTGAATTTTCACACCGACATCAAAAGAGCCCGACAGTTCCGTATCGAGCTCAGCCATCCAGCCGTTCACGAAATTCTTGAAATTTGCCGACGATAAAGCCTTGCCGATATCGACCATCGGATTATGATCGGGCTCCGGTGTTCGCGTTTTTGCAGCGTCATCTCGTTTTTCGGGTTTGCTCTTCTCGCAGCCGCCGACCGCCATAATAGCCGGAAGCACGAGGTACATATCATCCTGCGGGTGAGCAGCCAGCATGGTTCCAATTGCGGCAAAATAGCAGGCCTGCTCAGCGGGATATTCGTTTTTCAGGTTCCTGGAAAGATCACGGCCGATACGCTTCTGCCGGCCGCACCGTATTTCGGCGCACTGATAGGGGGTGTCTGGAAGTGATCGAACAAAGGATCCCACAATACACTTTACGACCTCGCCGGCGGCGTACCGGTATTCGTTGTCGAATTTTCCGTCTGCGATATTCTGATTCAATTCATGAACCGGCAGCATCAATAATTTGCCGGCCAGTCTTATCGCATTTGCGAGCGGCAGCGCAAAAGCGCCAATTCCGTCGATATCGCCGTCAAACTCGAGTTTGACCACGACCATATCGGGCCCGAGTTGATCGAAAAAATCCCCAAACCTGACAAGCCCCCCGGATTTCAGCTGCACACGGACTTCAGCGCCAATCATCGATGACAGGTCGTTTCCCACCTGCAGCAGGGCATTTTCCCCCATTTTTTCGATAGTGCTCGACATGCGCGGTTTCAGGGCAAACTGACTGTCACTATTTTGACCAAGCCCGCTGCGATGCGAGCGGGAAGGCTGCTACGATACCGATTATCCGCACGTATTTTTTACAACACGATGGAACGAATATTGCAAAATTGTACCGTTATACGATAATTTGTACGAACCGTTACAGTTTTTTGACAGTATCGATGAAAATAATACCGCTCATAATAGTCTGTACCTTGGTAACCGCAACACAAATCCATGCTCGATCCGTGATCGACCGGATATCCCGCATCGATCACGAATATCACACAGAGCTGTTTGTGTATTTCGACCAGATCCCTGAATTCGAGAAAATACTGTCCCACAAACGCCTGGATATACTGCTGCCGGAAACCGGGGTATCTGCCGCTGCAAAAATGTCCATCCCAACCGATGACGTGATCATAAAAAACACCGTTGAAATAGACGATTCCGGGTCGGTACTCAGCTTTTTTTTCAGGTATGTGCCGCAAAAAGTAACGCTTGCTTCAAATATACCCAACGCACTGGTTATAGAAATCATCCCGGGCAATCGCTTTACCGGCATTTTTACCGATCTCGGCCCCGATCTCGGAACGCTGTTCTTTGAGCAGGAAAACCAACCGTATCCGGCAAATCCACTCGATCTATCCGCCTATTCAGACAATTGGCCAAGCTTTTTCGCTTCATTTACCGCAAACAGGGCCGCGGTATCTCCCCGCACCCGGATAGCAGTCTACGTGCCGCCGTACCCCTGGCTGCAGCTGGTTACCGGAGGAGTTGACGGCAGCCCGTTGCCGGCAGAAATCTCCCGTCTTGTTGAAACTATCGGCGATCATGACAGATTCACCGCCCTGACCATGATCCAGGATGAATTCAAGCGCAGTTCACAGAAAAAAGCTGCCCCGTATCTGGCCTTTCTCCACGCAGAAATCCTTTTCAGGCTCGGCAACGAAACCGCCGCGGAAAAACAGCTCAAACTGATCAGTCGTTCCTATTCATCCGATCAAATCGGCCTCACCTCCCGCTATATCAGCCTCTTGCTCACCGCGCGCAGAGGCGCGTTTCACCTGGCCAGGACCGGGCTGGCGCAATTAGCCCGGAACATACCGGCTGATCACCCCCTCAAGCCCTGCCTGAAGCTAGCCCTGCTGGAAACAGGCATTGCGCTTGATCAGGTTGAATCAATAGAGGTTTTAGACCTGGAACCGACGTATCCTGCAGCAGGCATGGAACGGCGATTCGAGATCAGAAAAGCTGACGTTTCCAGGATCGATGAGAAATATGAAGCGGCGCTGGCTCAATACAGCGCGGTGGCCGAAACAGAATTTCTTCAATTACCGCATGCATTTTACGGTTACTGCTCTGTCCTTTTGCGCACTCAGCGCTATGAGCTCGGTTCGCGTTGCTTCGAAAAAATTTCCGCGATACTGACAAGTGAACCAGATAGAGCATGCGCCCTCTACCGAGCCGCCGCTGCTTACCCGGTAAACGAGTCTGATAATCGGGTCAATGCGCTGCTGGAGGAGATTCTCACGAGCTATGAACATCATGATTGTGCAGAAAGAGCTGCCCTGCTGAAGGCTGACCGATGCATAGTTCAGGATCCTGCCTGTATGCCTGGGTCCCTTTCGGTCTATGAACGGATTTCCAACGAATCCACTCAGCGTGAAGTCAGAAGTGAGGCACTGTTCAAGAAAGCACTGGTTCTTCATTTAACCGGCAGAGCTCAGGAGTGCGTTACCGTGCTCATGGATCATTTGCGACAATTCAGGTCCGGGGACATCAGAATCCATGTCCAGGCCCTGCTCGTCGAGCTGCTGCCTCCGGTCATCGAGAGGTTGATCCGGAGCGGCAACGATGCGGCGGCCGTCACCCTGGCCAGGCAGAATCGGCAGATCTTCAACAACCGCTGGATCGCATACGCAACACTTTACGAGCTGGCCTGGTCCATGGAGCGGCTCGGGCTTTACCGGGAAGCCATCGCCCTTCTGTTGTTCCTCAGTCGTGAAGACGACAGTGCCGACCAACAGTATATTTACCTGACCCTGACAAGACTCGCCTACCTGGAGGGTGACCCATACCTGGTCGAAGATTTCTCCGTCTCCTTTGCTCACCTTTTCCCCGGGAGCAGGTTTACCGACGATATGCTATACTTGCGTATCGATACACTCTATAACGCCGGGCTCATAGAACGTGCCGCGCAGCTGCTTCCGGATCCGCTTCCCGAATGGATGGATTTCAAACTGCTTGGCGCTTCCATCTATTTTCAAATCGACCGCTACGATAAGACGATCGAAGCCCTGGTCTCGATTCATAAAAGCAGGCTCGAGGAAACACACCTTCTGATGCTTGCCGAAAGTCAATACCAGTCAGGTATGATCGGGGAAGCCGAAATAAATTTTCTGCTCCTTGAGGATTCATCAGCTTTCACCGATCTGGCCACCTATCGAATAAGCCAGATCAGAAAACTGCAATCAGACCCGGCCACCTCAGACTATCAGGTGAAAAAACTGGTACATTCATCGCCTGGCAGTCTATGGCACGAATTTGCTCAACTGGAGCTGCGCTATAACCATATTTTGAAAACCCTGTAATATTCGGGAGAGTAGACGACAAACCGTAATTGCTTATGGGTGAGAAACACAACGCTACACAACCAACCGACAAACCAGGGCGCCGTCTGCGTCGGTTGAACCGCAGACAGATACTGTATGTCGGCCTTCTTGTCTGTGCCGGACTAACACTCGGCGTAGTGATGATTCATCTTGTCAGGATTTCAGGCTATCGCCCGCTTTATACCGATCTGTCACCCCCTGACAGTGCGTACGTTGCTTCGAGACTGGAGTCGTTCAATATCGGATTTGCGACGAGAAACAGCGGCAAAGATATCTACGTGGATGCCGATCGGGTTCATGACGTTCGCATTGCTCTGTCCCGGGATAGGAATTTTTTCCCGTCGGGCCTCCTCAACATAGTCAACGGGGTTTCTCCGGCCAAGGCATCCGGCGAAGGCGAATTGGCGGGCACCATAGCCGCACTTGAAGCGATCGAATCCGCGCGGATAAACATCGACAATGCCGCTTTTCCCGGCGACAGACCTTCCGGGGGCTCACCTCGCATCTCCGTTTATATAAAACCGGCTGTCGGTAGAGTCGTCACAGAAGATGATCTGACTGCCGTCACGAATCTCGTAGCCCGTTCAGTTCCCGGATCCAAATCCGGATCCTTGAATATCTATAACAACAACGGTTACCTTCTCTATTCCCGGGGACCTGACAACGTCAGCCAGGAGATTCCGGCTTTGCTCCTATCGTATCAGCAGGCCCTTGAAAATCGCCTTGAGCAGCGTGCCGGGGAACTGGTCAATGCGCTCATCGGCGCCGGCAGAGCCCTTATCAAAGTCAGCGTAACCCTGGACAACACCCAGTCAGAGGCAACCGCCGAACGTTTTGACCATGATCAGGCAGCGATAAAAAAGGAACACACCGAATATGCCCCGGGAAGCAGCTATACGGTACCGGAGACCGGTGCAGTTGATTACATACCGCCGATACCAACCATCTCATCGCTGGACTACGAGATCGACAAAACGATTACCAAAACGGTCAAACCGGCCGGTTCGATTGAGCGAATTGGGGTATCCATCATGATTGCCGAGCCGGCATCGGCAGGCAGCGGCGGCTCAATTGCGCTGCCCCCCGTGACTGAAGCAGACATCGATACGGTTAAACAAACGGTCGCATCCGTCCTGTCCATGCAGCCGGAACGGGGAGATGCCATTACGGTTATTCCGGTTCCAGCCTCTGGTTTTTCCGCTGTGCCGGAGCAGCCAGCCTACCGTCAACCGGTTATTTTACGACTGATCGATCCGCTGGTGCGGATCTTGTTGCTCGTTTCCGGCATGTTGCTGATCTACCTGCTTGTCGTCAAGCCGCTGCTTCGTGTTCTTACCGTTGAACCGATCCCTGATGAACCGGTTGTCCAGGAAGAGCCCAAATCCACCTCGAAACCGGAGACGGAAATCGACGACGAAGCATTCACCGTGACGCTGCAGGACGAAATCAAGAAGAATCCGACCCAGACGGTCCACATTATCAACAGCTGGTTACAGGAAACCTGATTCATGGCTCACACGGTTCTCAGTGGTCTCGAAAAAACAGCGGTTCTCCTGATGTGCCTTGGCGAAGAAGCAGCCGCGGAGGTTTTTAACGAATTGTCCGACTCCCAGATCCATGAAATAACGAAAACGATGGCGACCATCGACCATATCCCTCATCAGGTGAAACAGCAGGTTCTGGAACAATTTCGTAATGCCCGCAAAGAATTTTCCGGTGTCTTTGTAAAAGGAAATGAATTTGCCAAAAACTCGCTTACCGCAACCGGGTCTGTGGAACGGGCGGAAACACTGCTCAACAGGCATGTTGTTGAAACCGAATCCAAACCGTTCGCCTTCCTCAACGGAATAAAACCCCAGGTAATAGCAAACAGCCTGGAGAGAGAACACCCGCAGGTTATCGCCCTGATCGTGTCGACCCAGCCGCCTGACCATGGCGCTGATATCGTATCGCTTTTCCCCGAACCGCTGCAGGCCGAGATTATCCATCGGATTGCCGTTCTCGAAAACGTTTCCGAACAGGTGCTGCAGACGCTTGAAAACGCATTCGAAAATGAAATCGGAAAACAGCCGGACCGGGAAGCAAAACGGATTAACGGGTTCGAACGGGCGGTTGGGCTGCTCAACAAGATGAAATCAAGCTTACACACAAGCATTCTTGATTCGGTCGGTGAAAATGACGACGTGCTCGCCGAAAAAATGCGGCGCCACATGTTTTCATTTGAAGGCCTTATCAATCTCGATGATCGCTCGCTCCAGCTGATACTCAGGGAAATCAGCAATGAATCGCTGGCCATCGCCCTGCAGAACTGTTCCAGCAACCTGCAGGACCGCATATTCGCCAACATGTCTTCCCGGGCGGTGGCGATGATCCGCGACGACCTCGACTCGATCGGGGCGATCAGCGCATCGGAAATAAAATCCATGCAGCAAAGCATCGTTAAAGCGGCGATCAGGTTACAGGAGGCGGGAGCGTTTGACGCTGCCTCATAGAGAAATGGATAGAAGCTGCCGTCTCCATACCGTGGTTAATTTTTTCTCAACCGGTGTTGTCCTTGCCGGTCTCTGGCTCCTCGTATCACCGTCGCCGCTATACGCTCAGCAGGCGCCTGAAGAAAACCCCGGGCCTCAGACATATGAATCTGTCGAGGAGCGGAGGCTTCAGGTCAGGATCGTCGATGCAAACGAGGGGGTCAATGAAGCCAACAGGCTGCTCCTACTCAAGCAAAAAGAACTTGAAAAACTCGAAAAGGAAATTGACCTGAAGCTTGAAGAACTTGACCGCAAACTCAATGATCTTGCCAAACAGAAGGCAGAACTGAAAAAAATACAGGTCGGAGCCGGCCATACCACGGCCAGACCTGCACAAAATCTCAGCAGAATTTACGAGCAGATGGACCCCTTCAGGGCGGCAACGGCACTTTCCAACCTCGAACCTGAAACAGCGGCATCGATCCTCGCCGGCATGAAAAGCAGGCAGGCTGCACGAATCCTGGACATAATGCAGACCGCACGGGCGACTGAAATCACCAGAATCCTTACCGGTTCAGCCAACAAATAAGCCGAGCTTGAAAGATTTCATCCCGGGCCAGGCGCGGTGCTGCGGGTGTCTTTTTCTCACGGCATGACCATGGTAGCCCATTAAATTTCTCTTGATACGTTGACTACAAACCGTATTCTTGCATGGCGCCCTGGATTTTCCCGGGTGCCTCACGAACAATATCACCTGCTGTCCTGCCCCCTGTATCAATTCGGTAAGTATTTCAAATTACCATTATTTTAATCAATTGATTTATACGGTTAGGTTTTATTTTAGCGCGATTTGTGATACAACTTTTCAAGGTTGCTTCAACACCATTGCTTCACAACCGTTCGTACGTTTGCAAGGAGACATAACGTGGATCTGTCGACGATAATTGGAGTGTGCGCCGCTTTCGGCCTCATGTTGATGGCGATCCTTTATGGGAGCCCGTTGACGATTTTTTTCAACATCCCGGCTCTGCTCATCGTACTGGGCGGCACAACCGGCGTCGCATTTATTCATTTCCCGTTCGATGATCTGCGGGAGGCATTCAAGGTAGCCCGAAAAGCGGTTTTTCATCGCAGCACGCCGATCAACGACTACATTGTCCAACTGATGGGCTTTGCCCAGAAGGCACGCAAAGAAGGAATCCTGGGACTGCAGAGCGAAATGGATGAGATCGACGACGAATTTCTGCAGAAATCGGTTCAGATGGCAGTTGATGGCCAGGAGCCCGAAACACTGCGGGAAATGCTTAACACCGAGATCAACTATATCAGCCAGCGACACGAAAAAGGCGCGAGCATTTTCGTATCGATCGGCACGTATGCGCCGGCCATGGGCATGGTCGGCACCCTGATTGGTCTTGTCCAGATGCTGCAGAATCTCAACGATCCATCCAAGATCGGTCCGGCCATGGCCGTGGCGCTGCTTACCACGTTTTACGGCGCGGTTATCGCCAACGTTCTCTGCCTGCCGATCGCCGGTAAACTGCGCAATCGATCGGACACGGAAATCCTGGAAAAATCCCTCATTATCGAAGGAATGCAATCAATTTTGTCCGGTGAAAATCCACGCATCATAGAACAGAAACTTCATGCGTACATCTCCCCGAAACTGCGGGAGACCACATTTGAACACTGAACGCGATTATGCCTGCGAGAAATCCACGTAACAGCGGCAAATTGTCGCCCGACTCGAAGGTCCGATTCCCGCCCTGGCTCATCACCTATTCCGACCTGATAACCCTGCTGCTGACGTTTTTCATCCTGCTGATGTCGATGGCAGATCTTGATCCGGTCAGGTTCGACGCCGCATCCAACTCGCTCAAAGGAGCCTTCGGTATCCGCCCGCTACAGTCAAGGTCCACCACGTCCTCGCCGATTCAACACGATCCTCCAATCCTGCATGCGGAATCCATCGAATCACGAATCATCAGTGCGCTGCACAAGAAACTCGTGCTCGGGATCGAAGATCTGGCATCCGGAGAACTTGTAGAAATTGCCCGCAGCGACACCGGCGAACTTATCGTGCGTATCCAGGAAGCCCTGCTGTTTGAGTCAGGTAAATCGCAGTTAAGCGAACCTGCGGTGATTTTTCTCGATCGGCTGGCCCAGGGGATTAAAACCCACCCGATTGACATGCGTATTGAAGGCCATTGCGACCGCTATGAATCCACTATGACCAGCGAAGATGCCTGGGAACTTTCCACTGCCCGGGCCGTCAGCGTTATGCGCCACTACATCACCAGCAACACGCTCGCAGCAGACCGTCTCTCTGCCGCAGGATACGGCGACTCCAGGCCGGTTGCCAATGCCGATGAACCTGCCGCGCGGAGCGTGAACAGACGAGTCGATATTATTCTGCAGGCACACGTTCTTTCAGGCACAGGTTCTGCAGTACAGGAGGGGAGGAAGATACCGCTGTAAATATTTTGACACCTGCACTCCAGCAATCAGTTTTTAAATGACTGAAAAGAAAGAAAATATTGCAAAAAGTAACGCCCGGTTCGGAGGCTATCGGACGGTGCTGATTTTGACACTTCTGGTTCTTCTGACGGCTCTGCTCTGTTATCTCGGTCTGCAGACCAGATTCGGGCGCAATCTCATCTCAAACAATACGCAGACAGAACAGACCGCTGCACCATCCGGAGTCCTGCTATCAGAGCCCGGGCCAATGACCGATCTGCGCGAGTTCCTGGTCAATATCATCAGCGAGGACAACAGCCGCTATCTGAAAACTTCTATTACCGTCGAGCTGTCCGACACATCCGCTCAAGACGAAATCCAGGCCAGGATGCCCCAGGTACGGGATTCAATCCTGATGCTGATCAGCAATAAAACTTTCGAGGAATTGTATGATCTGCACGGCAAAAAACAGCTCAAAGCCGAACTTACCCTCACGGTGAATGAGCTCTTGTCCCGGGGTGAAGTTACGGCAGTCTATTTCACCGATTTCATCCTCCAGTAGAAGGGACAGACGGTGGAACCGATTCTCTCGAAACAGGAAATCAGTGATCTGCTCAGTACCCTGCAGCAGCAGTCGCCCTTCGGCGGCGGCTCAACCGGCAATTCCAGGGAACCGGCAGCGTACGACGAAATCAATCTTTTTCAGCTGACCGCCCGGCGCACTGCTCCCGAGACAATTCCTAACTTCGACCTTATCATGGATTTGTTCGGCGAATATTACGGTGCAGCGTTATCTGCATTGCTGCAATGCCGTATCACGATCACCGAGTCACGGGTCACCTACCAGAAATTCAATACATACCTCGTATCGGAGCCGACTCCCGCCGCTCTTGGTGTAATGAGCACCGATCCTCTGCAATTCGGCGGGATGATTGCGTTCAATACTGAACTCGCCTTCACGCTGCTTGAATTCCTGCTGGGCGGTTCACCACGACCGGAAACCCCGCAGCCGAACAGGACCGCAACCAGGCTTGAATTATCTCTTCTCGAATCGCTGATGATCAATGCATGCGACGCGTTCAGCCAGGCAATCCTGCCCATTGTGCAGATCAATGCAGATCTTGTCAAAACCAGTCACGATCGCAGACTGGTCTCCCTCGTCGGCCCAGATACGGATGTAGCGGTCTGTACCCTAACCGTCGAATCTGATCACATTTCCGATACGATGGACATGGTATTTCCCGTACCTTCTTTTACTCCCTACAAGGAATTGTTCGAAAACCTTCTCAAAATGGATACTTTCGATAACCGCAGCTGGCTCGAACCGGTATCCGCCTCCCTTCGCTCCACGCCCTGCACCGTCATGGCGCAAACCGATGTCATCGACATGACCATCAGGGAACTGATCGAGCTCAAAGAAGGAGACATCCTGACGTTGAATCATCCACCGACGGCCAGGCTTGACTTGCTGGTCGAGGGAAAAAAGAAATTTTCAGGTCTGGCGATGCAAAGAGACCGAAAACGATATGTACGCATAACCGACGCGAATTTTTGAGTACACAGGAAAATTATCATGGAAACGGCAGACAAACATGAAAACAACCCCCGCCCGGCCCCCGAGGAAATAAAAGATCTTCTCGAGGATGAATTCAGCGACGCCGAGGTTTTTGAGCAGCAGGCATCCGATACCGAGGACAGACCGCCGAGAGGGCTCGAATTTCTCTATGATGTGCCGCTTCAGGTTTCGGTCGAAATGGGACGCTGTAAAATACTGTTGCGTGATTTACTCTCACTGGGAGCGGGGCAGATCATCGAACTCGATAAAATGGCCGACGAGCCCCTTGACCTGTATGTGAATTCACGGCTGGTCGCCCGGGGCAGGCCGGTAAAAGTCGGTGACAAATTCGGTATCAAGCTGACTGAAGTCATCAGTGCCGGCGACCGTATCGAGCAACTCGGCCGCTAGCTGTAATAATTTATCTTGCCGGCAAAGGGCCGCCCTGTTTATTTTTGGTGTCATCCCGTTATCGAACTCTTATAATAAGTCAGTCAACTTATTAAATAATTCCTTATTTGTTATCATATTACATGAAGCCCACGGATCAGAAACAAACAACGAAAGTCATCTCCATAACGAGTGGCAAAGGCGGTGTCGGAAAAACCGGCGTTGTTGCAAATGTTTCCGTTTGCCTGGCCCGATCGGGGAACAAGGTTCTCATCCTGGATGCCGATCTCGGACTCGCCAATATCGATGTTGTTTTCGGACTGACGCCCCCCTTCAACCTCAACCATTTTTTTTCCGGAGAAAAAGACCTCAAATCCATTATTGTCGAAGGTCCCCACGGAATCCAGATTCTGCCGGCCGGTTCCGGGCTGCAGTCCTTTATCCAGCTCGATGCCGAACAAAAACTCAGACTGCTTGACGGCCTGGATACGCTTGATGACGATTACGATTTCGTTTTTATCGATACCGAAGCCGGAATTTCTGAAAATGTTACGTACTTCAACACCGCGGCCCATAACATCCTCCTGGTAACGACCCCGGACCCGACAGCTATCACCGATGTATATGCGCTGATGAAATTGCTGTCCACCCGCTACCATGAAAAGAACTTCTGCCTCACCGTCAATATGGTTCGCGATGAGACTGAAGCACTGGACGTGTATCGCAAACTTACCGTCGTCGCAAAC